>Ga0315284_10001184_pt1 | contig 36923 bp, 46 predicted proteins | sample YL17G09_16_MG_FD_203696 | JGI IMG/M metagenome (GOLD analysis project Ga0315284, IMG submission 203696) | Sediment microbial communities from Yellowstone Lake, YNP, Wyoming, USA - YL17G09_16 | ecosystem: Environmental > Aquatic > Freshwater > Lake > Sediment | place: USA: Wyoming | collected...
GTTCCTTATCCTCTGGAGTGCAGCTATACTTGCACCTATATCACACCTACTAGCGATAGGCCAACACTGGGTAGTTCTTATCTCACTATCTATTTCATATATTTTCTCCATATCAGCTTCCACTAGAGCCTTAGCCCTTCTTAAATATCTACTACAGTTAAACTCTTGGGCTGCTCTTATAGTCTTCTCTCTAATCTGCGAACCTATCTCACTCATAATTTTTTCACCTCATATACATTGTATGTTTCTTACCCAATCTTGTTAGGTACTCTCTCACTGATAATCTAAGTTCGGAATAGGGATTAGTCCCGATCACTGTATTCCCTATCAGAATTACATTAGGTCGTCCACCTCTATCAAATTGGAGCCCATCATCTTCACATAGGATAGGTTTATCTGAATGGGTTATTCTAGCTATCTCTCTTGCCATATCATAATAGGTACTCGTAGCATCTATCTCGTACATAGGATGTATCACATATCTATCTAGTTCATGGTAGGGTGAGTAAACTCTATTGTATGCTAATTCAGCTATAAAGACTGCTAGAGAGGATACACCAGTAGGAGTAGTATAGTGAGTTTTAGTAACCTTAAGCTCCCGGATCTCCTCATTCACTAACTGATCTACTATCTTCTCTGTAAATATCTTAGTCTTACCTATACCGCCGAAGAAGTTGTCTGTTCTCACTATTATATATGATTCTGAGTTATGTAGTAGATGGTTCTCGGCCCGCCTCTTACCCTCCCCATATAAGCAGTTTCCTCGTACCCACATATCATCCTCCAAGTTGTATCTAGAAGCATCATATGTACCATCATTAAAGACGTAACAGGAGCTTACATGTATCACGCTATGTGACTTCCTGGTAGAGGACCATCTAGCTAGAGTGTACACCGGACGCTCATTTATGGTGAAGCTAGGCGGGTCTAATGGTGTTTCCTTCTGTATCTCACCTACATTAGTGAGGGCTGCACAATTGACGATTACTGTATTGTTCGGTAGAGGGCGAAGATAGTCTAGTAACTGCTCCTCAACTGATATATCCAACTCTTCCCTAGTAGGAGTGAGCAGGTTAAAATTCGGCCTACCTATAGCATGCGCTGTGAGTTTCATACCTTGGAGGTTAGCCGCGACGGCCCTACCTAACCTGCCACTAGATCCTAGAACCACTATAGTCATAATCTACGCCTCCTATCATTCATCCTTACCTAACCTCCCATACTATGCATAATTGCTCTTCCTTAACCTCTATCTGACAACCATATTTCTTACTAGCTACGATGAGCTTGAATTGCTCCTCATACTGCTTCTCCCTCCGTAGAGTTAACTTGTGACAGGAAACGCATAGAGTTATACCATTGTCTACTTTATACATGGCTTCTTTATTGTCTCTAAGGGGATCTATATGATGAGCGTTTAATACCACCTTGTGCCCAGAGCCACCGCTATCGTGGCACATCTGACATATGTAATTATCTCTACGATATACATTCTTTCTCCACTCATACATTTCAAATGACTTTCTGTAGAATTCATCTTCGTTAGTATTCGTAAGAGTTACTCTTCTACCAAGCTTTACTCCTCTACGTCCTATGGCTGAACATCTACGGGAGCAGTATTGTGGTATAGTAGAACCATTACGATACCTCTGAAACTCAATACCACATGTCTTGCAATTACAGTTTACCTTCTCCTTGGATCCTCTTTTCTTACGGGGTCCCCTAGTATTGAGACTTCTCCATAACGCATAACACTTACGTGAACATAGGTTATGTTCCTTCATATGAGCATTATACCTATATATATCTTCCCCACATATACAACAGAATATCCTTATCTTAGCACTCATCTCAATACTTATGTGTCTATGATTATTGTCACCAATCATAGATATTGATTGCCACTTATGATAACACTCTCTACTACAGAAGTTATGTGTATCCCTGATATCACTAGTGCGCCTCCGCCCTTCCTTACCACAATATGCACATGTAAACTTAACCTTAGCCTTAGCCATCATCTAGTCCTCTATGTTATAATCTAAGTTATGTAACTGTAACTTACTCTGAAACCTATATTCTGCATGATACTTAATATGATGTGTAGTACATAGCACTATGCATTTTCTCAACTCATCTAGTATAAGTGCATCACTATAACTACGCATCTTGCTAATATCATATAATTTACTTTCAGGGTTAACATGATGGAAACATAGTAGATCTGGGTCTTTTTCTAAGCACTCAAAGCATCCATGTTTAGCCTTATAAGCCCGTAGGTCTATCATTAGTATATCACGACTCCTATATACCTAGCACTTTTCGCGTAACTATTGATTTGAACTGCTCCTCGTACTGGCTCTCTTTACCAATTGTCAGCTTGTGACAACTTATGCATAATGTAATACCATTGTCTACAGAAACCCTTAGAGCTTCATTGTCGGAAAATCTTTCTATATGGTGAGAGTTTAGTTCAACTTTATGCCCTCTATACTGCCTATCACCACATATTTGGCATGTGTAATTATCTCTCTGGTATACCTGCTTTCTCCACTCCTTCATCCTCCGTATCTGGTTATTCCTAATATCTCATCCACTATCGGATTATTACTTATAATTCTCATAGCCTCCTGTACACACTTGAAAGCCGCATCATATAATTCCTTATCATATACATGGGGGTAGGGCGCCTCTATGTGATCGCTAAACATACATTTATCTATACAACTAGGTTCAGTGTATCCATATATGATATCTCTAGATAGAATCCTAGCATCACTATAGTCTATACCGGATTTTCTCATCAAGTATTCTGATAGATTGGTGAGACATCCGGGTATCCATCTCCAGATATTACTGTTAGTGTTCTTATCAATTACAACTACATCACTCAACTCCAACCTCCTCCCTTGAATATTATAGTGGGTACGCCCGGGGCCCAAACTCTCTTAACCTTACCGCTACATTTTATTAGGAGTTCGTTAACCTGTCGTAAGCAGTTCTGGTACTTCCCTGTTAGCTTACAAGTGACCTCACAATCCTCTAAGGGTTTCTCACTCATCCATTGGAAGACCTCGAACTGTCTACCACAGGTATCACACTCATAAGTATATATAGGCATTCCTCACTCCTTAGCTGTAGAATTGGCGCGGCCCAAATTAACCCTAACTATCGTACAATCCCTACATGTACAGAATGTAGAGTTAGGATCGTGTGCTATAGATACTACCACCTTCTCTTCCCTATACTTCTTGCAATCGCAATTCCCACCATACCAATGAGGATGATCACCATCCGATGGCAAGAAGGCATAAGTCGGTCTTAGTAGTGGTGTAATAGCATCTATAAGTCTATTAATACTCTCCGTAAGAAGCATAGTACTAGCTAGGACGCTAACAGCTATCTTACTTTCAGGCATCCCATTTAGAGGGAATATTAACTTGGTGCACCTATCAACTGCTTCCTCTGGAGTTAACATCTTCTTCTCCTTTCATTACAGTTGCCTCTATTAGATTGTGAATCGCCTCATATATCATAAGGGCACTTGCTAGATCACATATACATCCTATTGTATTGATGTTATCCTTGTAACCATATAGTTCTAACGTATCAGCCGCTTCCTTCAGCTTCACCTTTAGTATCTCAGTTAGTTCCATTTTCATTCCTCCTATACCATAGAATTAAGAACATATATCGCATCTTCTATAGAGCTAACTACCCAGCTAGCTTCCAAGGTAACGAATGGGTGATTGTTCTTGTTATTCCCTGGTTCCTTCATTATTATTATTACGGGCTTCCTTAACTCATATGCTAATGTTATCTCACATATTGTTCCTATGGAAACCTTATCAGGAGCTAGATCTAGATTAGCTAATACTACATCGCATCTCCTAACATCCCACTTATCCCTAGCTATTACTGCTCTCCTATTAGCCATCAGATCGTCTTCGTAGGTACCATTTATGATCTGTCCCCTCAGAAACTCCTTAGCTCTCATAGGGGATATAAGCTCTATATCGTCTGCTAAGCCCTCTCTAACCTTATCTAACCATCCAATAGCCTCATCGTAGTGTAAGCCCCTTATATGCCCTGCTGTATATACTAACATAACTCCTCTCCTCTCACTCCCATATTCGCCATATATGCTTCACTAGTAAGTCGCTCCTCACTATACTACCCACATATGATCTCTTCCTATCACCAATATACTTATCCAGATCCCATCCTGTCCCAATTGAAACGAAGCCTACCTTATGTATGACTGATTCCGTATCAACATACAGCCATATACACTCTGTATCACCTTGTAGGCCAACGTGTAGTAAGGACCATACCTTAGGTACATCTAGAGTAAACTCTACTTCATCTGGAATCTCATACTTCCATACAGTATTCATATCTAATCTTCTACTCCTTCATGTACGACCATACCAGATCTTCCGGTGGCGGCCCTAGAAGCTTCTCTAGCCCCTCTACCACCCTCTTGCACTCAGTAGGTATAGTGAAGCATCCTACCTCATCTGATCTACCATTCTTGTTCCACCTAGGATCACTATCACTGTGGAGAGCCCACCATCCTTTTACAAGTAGTTTCATAGTTCAACTCCAGCTCTTGGGTCTCCCCCTAACAGGATCGGTACCCATCTTCTTATTAAGGAGCTCGCGTTGTCCACCTTGATTCCTACTAGGATGGTCTATGTGATATACTAGAGCTGCGGGTACCGGCCGGGCCTTATACCCCATCTTAATTAATCTGTAAGCTAGATCAACATCCTCAGCGCCCCAATTCCCATCATACTCCTCGTCGAACCCATTAATCTTTAGGAGTGCGCTCTTAGAGACACTGAAGTTGCAGCCCCAGACTGATTCCCACACATCAAACATCATGCCCTTGTCAATCCTAATGAATTGATCCTCTAGTCTAGGATCAGTAGAGGTTACCCTGGACTCAATATCATCTACGCTTGTAGTGTCACTGGGTACATGTGAACGGGGCCCTACTACTATATTATTATGTTCCCCCGCTATCATATGCTCCATAATGAATTGGGGCTCTGGTATACAATCTGCATCTGTGAAGATAATTCTACTCCCAGAGGAATTCCAGATACCAATATTCCTAGCCCCGCCTATACAGTAACTCTCTCCTGAATCATTATATAGATACTTGAATGACTTCCCACAGGCTGAGTGCTTCTCAACAACTTCTCTCATATTATAGTCGCTTGGTGAGCCATCATCTACAACAATAATCTCAAAATCTGGATATAGCTGAGCCTCCCACGCATCGAGTACGGAATCTAGGAGCTCTGGGCTCTTATACGCTGCTATTACTACGGAGGTCCTGGAGGCTGGTGACCATTGAACATTATATATAGGCGGGATTAGCTCAGGATGCGAATACTCTACACATGAGAGATAATTAGGATAACTAGTATCCATAGTATTCTTATTCATAGGATGATCTAGAAGGACCTTCGGTAGGGGCCCGGTATACTCTAGTAGATCACGGCCCGCCTCCTCTACCTTCTTGGTAGCTCGCTCCATAGCAAGGGCTGGAGGATTACCTTCGAATTTCTGATAGTATCTTGAATGTTTCTCTATGAGAAACTCTTTACTCTTCACCCATGATAAGTGGAATATATTCATATCAGGTACAACTACCCTACCTGACTCATACATAGGATCGAACACTGTATCACGGCCCATTGAGTCCGCCATAGTTGGATGATGTGCGGCCCAGGTATGCCCGGCCCTATTCCTAACTATCCTCTGGCAAGTAAGATTAACCTTATTAGGCTGAGGCCTCATACAATATCTAAGACTACCATACATCTCGTAGAATATTGGAATATAGTCGTGGTAGTTGGGCCTAGCCTGTATTATCTTCCGGAGCTTAGTTAGATCTCCTTCCATATAAACCTCATCTGCATCTACAATAACATAAAAGTCGCCTATCTCCACATACTTAGTAAAAGCAGCTTTAAGTTCCTCCAATGATTTCCAATAAGTATCCTTCTGCACCACAGTTAACTTCTTATCTACATCGAGAGATTTAGCTATCTCTACAGTATCATCAGTGCTATGTATGGTGGGGAACCATCCCTCAACTGCTCCGTCTATAAGTATTATTTCATCACAATCATTATATACAGATGGTAATGAATACTTAATCATAGACTCTTCGTTGTAAGCTTGGATACATGCTATAAGCCTATTCATATTACTTGACCTCCAATTCTTGAATCTTGTCAGATATTATCTTCTTACGTTCTAGATATATACTGGCATCTGAGTAGAGAAAATCAGTTATCTTTAATATATTACTAAGAGAATGTGTGGTTATAACATATATACTAGATTGCGGTCTAGTACGAATTTGAATATTACAACTAAGTGATAGATAACTATTTACTTGATTCATTACACTTTCTGTGCCAGAAAATGCAATGTACTTATGAGTAGTGTTATGTTTACGACCTCGCTTATAGTATATACCTATACTACCATCGCCATCAAATATTCCTCTAATGAAGTGATTCATAAGATGTTCAGGTATAGAATTAAATAACGATCCATCATCATGTCTACTCTTATTAGGTATTAAGCCTATACTATTAAGTTTTTCATACAAGTATCTAGATGTGAGTTGACACGATGTAGAAGTATGGTTCTTACCGTTGACTGTGGTATAATGTCTATCATATGCGCTAGCATTAAACATATTAGCAAATCTACTAACCATATAACCATCATCTGATTTTAACGAGAGGCTAATATGGTAACTACCACCTGCCTCCTTTATACATCCATCAGCGAGTAATAACCCTAGCATATAGACCTTCTCCTCTGTATCTACGGTATCGAATATGTGATATTCTGGTCTCTTCTCAATATACCCTCTACGTTTATCAGAACCAAGCGGCCTAATAGCCACGCCCTTATCTTTCAGCGTATTGCTTACTATTGTGCTAGAGCACTTATACTTACTAGATATTTGCATGCATGTTGATCCAGAATTATACATAGATACCCAATCATTATATACCTTCTCATATCTGGTATTCCCTGATCTGAAAGATACCATTCCTATTATATTATCTCTAACTGCTGATTTATTACAATTATAGAGTTTAGCAATATAGTCCATACTATTGCCACTATTATAAAGATCTACCCAATCATGGATATAAGACTTATATTTACTACTATCTTTCTTACCCATATACAACCTCACATATAACTAGTTTACTCATTCTCCGATTTCTCCTCTTCTTTCAATACTCTCTTACTACATCTCTTGGGACATATACAATCAGTATCTTCCGCGTCAATCCTAAAGTGTTGGAGAACCGCAATTGCTACTAGGCACTTCTTACACTCTACCCTACTCATAAATATTGTATTACTCATCCTGCTCTTCCTCCATAAACTTCATAATAGTATAGGGCACTACAACTCCCTGTTTCCGACAGGCTGTGACAACCCTTGATAGAGTACGGAATATATCTATACCTGCCTCTTCGAAATCACTCTTAGTTATGCCGCTATCTATTGCTGACTTAATTTCCATAACAGCTAGTCTCGTATGAACTGGGTCAGTTATGGGCCATCTCTGTCCAATCATGTCTAAGTAATTGAGCGGCTCTACCATATATATTACTATTCATTACCATATCTCCTAAGGTGTTGCAAACACCAATTGATAGTAATTACGTACGTTAGTCTGGTACGTATCTACTGAGTTGTATATCTCACTCATATTTCTTATGCTAGCCATCATCTGCTTATGTAAATCTCCGAGTACGCGATGTGCTCCGAGAGCGACCTCTTCTGGTGCGCCCAGAAGGAACTTGGGAGTCATACTCTCTAATCTCTTGGTATATAGAGCCTGTAGCTTATCATACTTGGTATGCTCTGTATCAAGAGCTACCTGTGGATCTAGTTCCATTATAACAGTAACTTCGATAGTAGTAGAAACTATCTCTGGGTATAGAGAGTAGCAAGTAGCGGGGTCGTTTATCTTTATAGTCTTATAGAATTCCCCATCCCTAAATACTAAATCTTGCTCGAATACGGCTAGGGGACAGTAATCTACAGGAATAGATCTTGTGATAGCTATTGGTATAATCATTCTCTCTATCCTTTCCTGCCCAGAATAATATCATTGAAGAGTTGCTCGTAATCTCTTTCCTTACCATAAGTTAGTCGGTGACAGGATATGCATAGTGTGATGCCATTACTTATAGAGAATCTTAGGGATACATCATCGGCGAATCGCACTATATGATGTACATGTAACTTAATCCAGTGACCCTTGTACCTTCTAGAGTTGCACATCTGGCAAGTGTACCTATCTCGGCGGCGGACTTTCCTTCTCCATTCCTTCATCTTCTTGGATCTTCTTATATCTTCATCTTTCATGTATATACAACACCCTACCATCTTGCAATTCTATGTGCCCAGGAGCCTCACCATGACCACAACAGGAGGACTCAGTATAGATACCCCCTTTCACAAGAGAGGCCACCAGGTCAGCTATACAGCTGTCTATGGGCTTCTCATCAAATCTAGCTTCTCCGGATAGGACTACATCCGAGAAGTGACTATGGTCACCATTAGAGGTGAGTGTCTGCGGGCCCGATTCCCTTATACTACCAGTGGCTGCCACTATAGGGTCCTCACCCTTCTCTATAATAAATCTAGCAGCCTCAAGGAGACTATCCATCTTATAATCAGCCCCGCAGTTACCGGACCATTTCTTAACAAGTATCTGAATAGTACGGTGATTAAGTATGTTACCAGCCATAATCTCCCAAGGGGCATCACCTATAGACCAGCAGACAGCATCATAGGGTATATTATGGCGGGCCATGAGGGCCCTTATACCTAGGTACTTGGATATAGCTTTACCATATATATTAGTATCACTATCATTCTCTGTGAAGACGACCTCGATATCCTCAATATGCCCACCATTGCACTCTATAACTTCTGACATCCTTCTATGTATATCATCTAGTTCATCTCTAGTTATTAGACCCATAGGGACACAGTTCTGCGTCGTTAGCACGAAGCATCGGAAGCCAGCATCCTTGAACATCTTTAGGGCCCGGAGGACCCCTGGTCTAAAGATGAACTCATCAGGCATCAGGACATGATCTTGAGTTATATCATCCTCGGTCTTATTACTCTTATTTATGACACCATCTCTATCTATGAATAGGTATACGTCATGATCTACTATACAATTACCATTTACGCTTATCATACTAACTGTTCCTCCACCGAAAACGAACGACATCTTCTTGTCAGTATTCAAGAGGACGCCCCCTTCCAATGTTACATGTTAGAATTGATCGCTTACTATATAGTCGCAGTTAGGGTAAGGACCCGCCTCCCACATATCTACACATGTCTGTAGGATCCGTTCCCTCTAAGAGTTCGGTTCTCCACTCTGAATTCTCGAAGTATGTACGACACTTATTCTGACCCTTCACATACAGCTGTACGTTATCCTCATCCATTAGTTTCTGTATGGTTATCCATATATCCTCAACCGAAGCCCGGTCATTGCACGGTATATAAATCTTATTATTCTTCTTAGCTTCTTCTTCCATTAGGCACTGGCCGAATCCACAATTAACCTTTCCGCAGTGAGAACCCTGGTAGGCAATAAAGTTCTTCACTCCCTTGAATCCTACAACATCGGCAGCGGTTGAGAAGAACATACCGAAGATCTTACAATCACCGGCGGCCTTAGCCATATGGAGTGGGCCACTATCACATCCAATGAATAGAGTGGCTCTCTTCATTAGTGCTATCTGCTCCTTTAGAGTTAACTGGCCACCTATATTTTTAGTATAGGTACTCTCTAATCTCTCATCTGCATCCTTTCCTAGGACATATATCCTAGCGCCATACTTATCATATAAGCGATTAGCTATCTCTGAGAAGTTCACCTTAGGCCATTCCTTGAGTTTCCATCCAGCTGTTGTATGCATGATTACTAGAGGGCCCTCTCCAGGAAACTGCTTATCAATAAACTCAGCTGCCTTATGCTCAGCGTCTGTTAGATGCACATCATATAAGTCGTCTTCTATCTTCACATCTATCATATTAGCATAACTCTGCAGCATTGACCCGCCTTCTCTCCTGTACTCCATCCAGTGGTCGAGCTGGTTGAACTCTATACAGGTATCCCAAGCCTCTGTAGATAGGGCATTGAATGTAACTGCATCGTACAGCATGAGACTACATGCACTACCGAAGAGTGACCAGTCTACAGGCCCTACTGTCTTAATTTCATCTATGTATGGATTATCCTTGAATAGATTTTCATACATCACAGTCGTATATAGGGTAATATATGAGTCGGGGTACTTCCCTCTTACCTCTTTCATAAGTCTGGTACAGATAGTGCAGTCACCAAGACTGATGAGTTTCACTACAGCAACTCTATGTTGGTCAGTAGACTTTCTAGTAGAGTAATCAGGCCACCACTTACGTTGCAGGGTAAAGTAATCTATAGTATGAACGGCCTTAGACATATATCTTCGCGTGATACCACCCATATGGATAATAGATCCATTAGCATTACATACAACGGCCTTATTTAGGGCTCTCACCTTCATACATATATCTACATCTTGCCATAGGAATACGTACGATTCATCGAATCTCCCGACCATTTCGAATAGGGATTTAGGTATCATCATGCATGTACCACTTACTGCGTGTCTCTGGTGTATCCCTTCACCATCTGAAGCCGGAGTGAATCCTAATCTATTATCATAGTTGAATCCTGTAGCGAAGATGGCAGGGTTCTGAGGATGTTGCATCTTAACTGTAGCCACACCTACCTGTGGATTACTGAAGCACTCCACTAATCGATGTATGGCTCCTGGGTGCACTACCGTATCATTGTCTAGGAATAGTATATATTCCCCAGTAGCTTCTGCAGAGGCAAGATTAAGGGCCCGGGAGGGTGAGTACTTCCTCCTCCATTCAACCACCTTGATACCCATACCTCGGTATTCATCCATCTTCTCCAAGCTAAACTTATCCCACGTCCCATTATCTACTAATATTATCTCGTAGTTCTCCCATCCTGAGTTAGCAATAGAGTCAATACAACCCTGTAGCATATTACCACCATTCATTGTAGGAATAATGATAGATACCTTGGGTATATCTGGTGATATTGGGACTACATCTGAACTACTCATAACATCGGCATCAGATAATCTGATAACCTCTCTCTGAATCTTCTTACTCTGTATATCTAAAGAATCGAAGTATTCAAGCCACTTAGCTTGGATAATAGGCCAGTCATTCTCAGCTGCGAACCTCAGGCCTTCTGATACAAGTCTATTCTTTATATCATTATGATTCTTGTAAATCTTATTAATGGCATAAGCTATGTCTTCGGGATTATGATAAGCCTTCCTTAGATTCGTTATCGGTTCAGGAATAAGTAGAGTAGGCTTTACGAATAGGGTCTTACCATTAGCCCAGTCAGTAGGGGCAGAGTACCCGGTCATGATAGTGGGTATACCAGCAGCCATTGCCTCATGAGGAGGCAGAGCCCAGCCTTCAGATGTGTAGATAAAGAGCCCCAGATTCGCAGCATTATAAACTAGATTTAGCTCAGCATCGGTAGGGCCCTGGCCAACTTGTAGTCTAGGATCGAATAGCACCCTAGCCTCTGGTTTCCCTCTATCATTCATATCTCTATGTTGGAGCTCATTCTGTACGGCTAGCTGGGGCATATTCCATCCTACATCCGATAGAGGGCAGTGACAATACCACTTGATCTTCCTACCTGGTTGCTCATACTTATCGATAAAGATCTTCATAGCAGCCATCATATCAGGATATGATTTTCTAGGTTGGTTTCTGGCAACTGTTACTACGAAGAAATCACTATCGTCTATACCGAAGATATTCCTTCTTATATTACGTTTAGCTTCATCATCTAGAGGATGATATATCTGAGTATCAGCACCGTGATGTATGTACCTAGTTACTAATTTCTCACCGCACCTTTTATTTATCTCATCCATACCATACTTACCATATGCGATAACCTCATCGAACCTTCTGAAGTGATCTGCCCAGTTGAGGATGAACTGCCCAGTAGGGCTGCCACCATGTGTTGTCTCGAATGGTACAGGGTCAGAATCGATAGGGCAGTACATTATCGCCTTGTGTGGTCTCACTTCCTTATCGGAGAAGTGCCACTGGTACGCAGCAGCCATCCAAAGATCACCAATAACTAGTACAACATCTGGCTTTATCTGATCGTGTAGTTGTCCGAAGGACATGTAAGCGTACTGGTCTTCCCTAATAACCTTACCATCCTTATCTGTGGCAGTAGAATATAGCTTATACGGTAATTGGGAGTACTCCTTATTCATATCAGAGTCGAACCATCCTACATAGTGAACCTCCCAGCGACCGCTCTCATGTAGTACCTCAGCTACGTGTCTGCCTATATTAGCGAAGCCCGTCTTGATGCGCGGGCTATCCGTCATTATCAACACTCGTTTAGTATCCATTAAGATCCCCCATTATAAGAGCGTGATCTAGATGCTACCTGAACGGCCCTCGCTAGATCTAGTAACGTCATCTCACTATAGTCACCATCTGGTGAGGTGTTGTCATATACCCCTTGCCATGTCTCTAGCTTCACGCTGTATAGCTCCTCAATCACTCTTACCACTTCACCTACGGTCCTCCCTGCTAGTAACATCTCGTAGGCCTTAACTGAGACCCATAGCTCGCGTGTAGAGAAAACCCTAGCAGTTCCTACCGGTATGCCCCAATAGCTTCTCTTAGTATCCTCAGAAGTAGGAACAACGATGCATATCCAATCACTAGAACTGGCCTTGGTAGATCCACTAGCATGTCTGGCTAGCGATACCTTAATACCATCTATTAATTCTCTCTCGATAATCTCGTTATCAGTATCCATATATTACCCCTCAGTCTGGTAGCCAACATGCCAACCTCATAATCCACCTACAGACTTTCTATAACACTCATAGTTACACACGCTGGTAAGATGATGAAGGGTACTTGTAGAGCTTTATTTAGAGATTCATATAGTTCATTAACTAATTCTACATCTATCTCTTCATCATCCTCTCCACCTATAGTAAACACTACAATTGGTGTGATCGTATCTCTACCATCACTAGCCTTCCTTACATCCACTCGGTTCAGATTACCAACCTTAATAATATCATACTCCTCATCGTCTCTACCTTTACCGGTACCTGCTTTTACCTCTTTCTTAATCATCCTACTACTCCTTCATTCCTTTCTAGTTCGGTTCTAGAATCCCTCTTAACCTTATCTCTATTCTTATTACACTGTTCGATACTTATCTCACGATCATATATGAATGTGTAACAGTTTTCATCTAGGAATGCTATAATTCTCTCTATTGGTATGAAATATGACATATGCGAAACCAGACTAGGTGAGAACCCAGTAAATGATACTTCACACATTGCTGGCATTCCTATATACTCGTACATGTCTCTATCAGCACTATACTTAAAGAGTGCGCCACCACTCGATCCGTAAACAGTAGACGCACTACTTAGACCATACTTGTAATTGTCATATTCGTCATCTAGTCCGCCAATATAGCCCATTGTAGGTAATGGTGGGTGACCTAGGGCTGCCCCACAGCACCATACCTGATCGAATATATGAATAGTATCGAGTTTATCAGTAGGTATTATCCTAGCAACGTGATTCGCTATATTCTCCTTGTCTCTTAGTTTAAGAAGGGCTATATCTTGGAGTGCATCATAGGCTATGATGTCTGCATCCACACCTCTGGACCCGATACAATGGGAATAGTCGTTGTAGTGGAAGAACTCAACCTTAACGGCCTGCTTGAACTCTCTCTTAACACTCTTACCCAATCTCTGATCCCATACGTTATCCTTGACTTCTATACAGTCTTCTATGACATGGTGATTAGTTAGTATCATAGTTACACACATGTCAGACTTATCTTTACCACTAAACAGTACTGTCCCACTACCCCCACCACGACTAGTAGATACTCTAACTGTCGGATAAAGTATCTGTTCGTGTTTATTTATAACATCATCCCTTTCACTCATATCACTTCTCCTAATTTAATTGTTAGACAGTCCAACCACCTTGTCCTGGTATAATTTCTGGAATCTCTGCACCTTCGACCTTCTGATGTATAGACAATCCTATAACCTTGAAGGCTACTGAGTTAGTTGCGAACATATCCTGTATTCCCACTATCCTACTTCCTTCTGGTAACTCTAGTAATTTAGCTATAGCCTCATAAGTTAGGTTTATGATAGCATAGTTGTTGCCTCTATTAATTACCTTACCTGGAACTGCTGCTGATGTTATAACCATTATACTACTCCTTCTATAACTAGAATTATGTCTTTAGCATCCATTACCACATAAGATCTACCATCTAATTTAATATCCATACCACTGTACTTCGGAAACATAACTGTTTCTCCACGAGATATACCGCAAACCCCATCCGCATAATCGATAACAGTAGCTATATTGGGCTTCTCGCATACACTCTCTGGTATAATAATGTTACCAATCATTGTATCTGGTGCTACTACCTCTAGAAGAACTCTACCACCTAATACTCTTATATTCATTTTAACACCCCTCTTAGTTGATCTCTAACTATCTTATAACAATTAACTGATTCATGGCAGTCGTCTTCATTGGCGCAACCATCACAGTTAGCTAGGACTGTACTCTCAACCATCTCATTTAATAACACTTTCCAATGTGTATGTATCCATACATGGCCTATTGCACATGCATCGCTCTCATCAACCTTCATTTTCCCTGTTATCTTGTACATATCTATTATACTATTCTTTACATCTTCCTTACTAGCACGACCATTACCAGTAACATGTAGTTTCACAGTGCCCGGGTGCATCTCATCTATATCCTTACCTGAGTACATTCCCCATATATATCTTATTATACCGCGGACTTCTGTAACTACGCCGGCGCCCTTAGAGTTACCCTGCACGAAGTACGTCTCAACTACTAAATGCGTAGGAGCATATGTACATATTAATCTAGATATGAAGTGCCCGATCTGTACACTCTTGATGCCATCATATGCGCCCTTGAATGCTTCGCACCCATGTGCTAGAAGTACCAACTTCTTATTCACCTCATATGCGGCCCAACCCATGTAGTTGCTTCCTGGGTCTATACTCAGAATCCTCATAATTAGCTACCCTCCTATATGTAGTAAGTTAGAAATAACTACATACTCATAGTCGTCCATGATAATATCATCTATATCTCCGGTATGGCCATACATCGACCGCTTACCACTAATCATATGTGGAACCCTGTGTATACAAGGTCCTCCTCCCTCTTCCTCCTCAGCCTTAATAACAATAACATTTTCAAATTCGCCTATGATACCTACGTCATCCATGAGCGCTACATCCCATGTACTATCACTATCATTAAAGTTCCTGAGTACCATTCTCATTATATCACCACACAGTTTATCTGAATCCATTCATCTCCGTTGCTAAGAAATAGTTCTCTCCCACCTTTACTCGGAGCATTCTTCTCCACATCCCAGAGTACCTTCTTACCATCAACTATCCTATAGGTCTTTAGACCCTTGAAAACCATTCTCACCTTCCCATCACCATCCAGTAGAGTCAACTCATCACCCTCAGATCCTGGATCTATAACTATACTTGATGGTGCAGTAACTGCCGTGGCCGTGTCTTCCTGCTTATCAGTAGATTCTATATAATCCATTATATCAATAGGTCTCCTTCTTCTACTCTTTACTCCGTTCATTACATATCACCTCTCGTAATATCACCTAACTACCTATTTTACACAAGTCACCCTCAGTGGTATAGTATAAGGTAGGGCGCTTCTCCTCCGCCAGGTTATCTTTATCTACATCCAACAGTACTCTCTTCCCACCAACCATAAGATACGTCTTAAGCCCACTAAACACGAATCGCACATTCCCCTCATTATCTAGAAGAGATATCTCATCCCCACTAACAATTGCTGATGAAGGAGAACTAACCCCTGTCGGTGGGTCTATCTTCTTATCAATAAATTCTATATGGTCCATTACACACCTCCTCTCATAAACCTTCTATTGTAGTATCTTACGTCCTCTCTGATCATATTATTTTCGCTGTCCCATGGGGCCCACATATAAGGACCCTTATCATCTAATCTTATAGCCTTAAGTGTATATACTACTACACCTTCACCATCCATAAGATCTATGAACTCTTCATTGTCTACTCTATGATATCTACCCTTAACTAGCTCTTCTGGGAATATCTCTGATCCCCAATAGGGACTTAGTTCTTCTCTACTCATTATTCTATCCATTGCTACACAACCTCCTGTAAATCTCGTCACACGGGACATTGGCATAGCAGGTATTACATATCTGGCTCTTAGATCTATACCATAACCCCGTACTCGTGGTATTATTCATAGCAGATATAATAGAGCGAAGCTCGTAATCACAGGAGCGTATCTGGGCTTCTGTTCTATTAACAATCTCATAAGCTGTATTGTACAGATTAAAGTGCACGACCTTATATTTCTCGTCTTCTGGGAAGAGTTTTCTGTACACACTATGTGCTATAGTACACCGAATCCCATTACTCAGAAACTCGTCAGATGGGTATGTCCTGTTCATATCCATAACCATTACATGGGTGGTGCCAGAACTCACAACTACTGCATCGAAATAACCTACAACTAGCGCCCCTTCTATATTAAGCTCATATGTATATGGAGATAAAACCACGGTCTCTACAGGTAAGCTAAGTATCTTAGTGCAAGCGAATCTAAGGACTTCCCTAGCTTCCTCTATTCTACTCTTATATGTTTCCTTCCTTCTAGGACTACCGCGGTCCTCGGCTGGTATCTGCACTCTACTAGATAAGGTATTATATGTTCTCATAGTATGAGGTATTATCTGCGGATCCCCTACCCTATTAAAGAAGGAATACATAGTCTTCCTCATGACCTCTTCTAGCTGACCCGTAAACGTTGATGTATACTCATCTATACCCAAGAAGGCTGAGAAGTTATATCTCATAGGGCATTGGGAGTATAGTAACATATCATCTATACTAAGATCTATCATACTGTCCCACCCATAATATATCTACCTACGTAGGGAGGACTAGTGTATCCAATATACCTAGGGGATGGAATCCTGTCAGTAAAACTATCAATAGCCGCTGACGTGAAAACCGCATCATATGCCCTAGCTGAGTTAGTTGTAATTCTACTAGACTCATCCATATACATAAGGGTCCCCGGTGCTACTCTTTCTGTATCGTCTCTAAGAGTCATTCTACGAAAACGAGCTGTAAAGTCTGAGTATCCCCATACATTATTACTTATCCTGCCAGACTTGTTTATAGAATCTTCCATCTTCTCCTCACCATCATCCATAATATACTTTCCATCTCTCTCTACTACATTAAATACTTTCATAATTTATTCCCCCTACCAATTATTCCTGGAACTGATAGCTACTGGAACGCCACACGTTACAGGGGCGATTACTCCAGACATATAACTTATCCCCAGAGAATACAATCCACTAGCTATTACATCACATATATCTATGTTTCTAAGCAATCCAATTTCATCTATCGTCCCTCTTATATTCACTCTTATTGTCGTCTCTCGACTCGGTATCTGGTAGTGGTCCGCATTTAACTGGGCAGCCTCTAATCTGAATACCTGTGAGGAATCTAATAGTATCACTAACCGTACACCCCCTATCATTACTTACACTTCTTATATATGCATAAAGATACCTTGGTAAACTAAACCTATAAGTTATGGTTTCTGCCATCTTCACACCACCCACCTTGTAGAACCGCATGAGTATTAATCCCTTGTCCTTCCTGCGACGTATAGTTGACTGGATGATACATATGTTATATAATTATTGTCGGATCTGCAAGTATGGTATCATATTAATTTAACAATGTCAAGTGTGGCCAGAACAGATATGGAGGAGTCAATGTTTGAAAAGGTAATAGAGAAAGTATTCCTAGATGATAGTCGTAGAAGTTATCAGAGGCATAATAATGTACACTGGCCATCGGAGGCTAGTATAGTTTATAATGGCGGGATAGTAGGCTCTTGTCTTAGAGAGAAGTACTTCCAGAGAACCGGTGTACCAGTGGACAAGCCCATGTCTGTTGAGAACATCAGGAAGATGAAGATTGGGAAGATGATAGAGCAATCTGAGATAGAAGCTGGTAAGATTGCAGGAATATGGGTTGCTGATGATATAGGGTTCCAGTTTACTGATGATAATATAACAGTATCTGGAAAGCTAGATGCTATATATTTAGACGAGAATGGTAACAACGTGTGCATTGAGTACAAGACCTCCTCTGGTTGGAACTTCATCAAGGGCGTATTTGGTGGTACAGGGAGTAATAGTAAGAGGTGGGCCGTACCTAAGTTAGAGCATGTTCTACAGACAATGTTGTACTTACATGCCAAGCCTGAACTAGCATATGGTATCATATTCTATATCAATAGAGAGAGTATGGCTACGATAGAGCACAAGATAGAGTTAAGAGAGGGTAAGTTGTACATCAACGGTAGACTCTATAATATCACAATAGGTATGATCGTTGATAGGTACAAGCTTCTAACTACGTATCTAGAAGGGGCTATGGTGCCACCACGTGACTACGTACAGGAGTACAAGGAAGAACACCTAGAAACCCTATATAGTAATAAGGTTGTTAGTAAGTTTGAGTACGAGAGATGGCAGTCTAGCGGAGAATTGCCGGGCGATATAAGATGTAGTTGGTGCCAGTGGGGCCCCACATGTAAGGGTATGGGTTGCGCAGAACCTGATAAGGAGCCAGTACCCGAAGAGAAGATTGAGGAAGCATTGGGTGAAGAAGACGCGCCATTCTTATTATTCTAGAAAGGAGCAGGGGTGAAAACTGCAATAGTGGATGATGAGATCTATGGTTCAGATATTCATGTACTTTGGGAGTGTAGCATCACTGACGCTAAGAACTATATCATATCTAGAAGCAATAATATTATCTTAGAGGATGATGGTAGTAACGAGGCACCGTCTGGTACTACAATAGGTCCGGTATATGATACCAAGGGAATACCATGTGTGTACGTATGGTTAGATGACATTGAGGATAAGATATTGATAATGCATGAGGCCATGCATGTAGCATTCGGGGAACTAAGACGTGCGGGTATAAAGATAGTTGTAGAATCAGAAGATGCATATACTCACCTAGTAGAGTATATATACAGTAAAATCAGATCGGCTACTGATAGTAGCTATACACGATACGGGGAGAGTAGGAAATGAGGATAAGAGGATGCCCGCTAAAGTACATACCAGAGACTAATAGCGTGAAGAGATGTTCCAGAGATGAATGTGAGTGGTGGTTAGATGAGGAAGAGATGTGCCCAGTATTACTTATAGGGAAGGTGATAGTAGATGCTATTTCATCAAGGAGAAGAGAGAGAGATACCACTGGAGAGGCTACTGGATGGGAAACCGTGCGTAGTGTGTGAACTAATGAGTGGTAAGATACCGGACTATAGACAGGAAGACCCATCGCTGGTATGGAGCATCCTACCTATAGTGGATACTGCATTCCGGAGAATGACAGGTAGGAGTCAGAAGAGTATCTACGCCATGTGTAGTAAGCACGCTAAGGCCATTACAGATATGATATGTGAATATGTAGATAAAAAGAGTAGCGAGATGCTAGTTAAGGCCCGATGACGTATAAGTCCTACTAGTTTCATACCAGTATACACCATCATATTGAAATTTAATCATAACTACCTCGAGTGGCGGACTTACTATAACGCCATTCGAGAGGAACCCCTCGCCCATCATAATGAGATTATCCAACCCAGAGACAGCATTACCTGCATTACTAATTATAAATGTTGCACTAGTTGATGGAGTACCGTCCGTGCCTAAGATAATAGCTTGCCCAGGGACTGGTCCATTCTCATTCCTTTCACTAGTTAACCTATAAGTATTATTCCCCCCCATATCAGCAATAGGTATAACATCGGCCCATACCAAGTCTATTACCTCACCTGAACTAAATGAGCCGTAGTAGTCACCCTGGGGATATATATTAGCCATAATACAACTAGCGCCAGGCCCCGGGCTAGCCTCTAGCGCTCTACCAAAACTAAACTGGTTCTCTAAAGATATACCATTGGCTTGTACATAGGTAGATGATATAGCATGGCCTTCTAGACCTGCGAATGCGCCAGTAAATAACTGATCACCTATAGAAACTATACCTATTACATTTAGGTCGGTAGGCCCGAGAGTGCATACTGCTATTGGTATACCAGAAACTGGCGAAGAGTGCCCTATAGATACTCCCGCTACTCCACCTTGGCCGAACTTAGTTGCGTGTGCTACTGCTGATGGATTCTGTATATCATATATGAGTACGTCTCCAGGATCTATTGGCCAGTATGACGTATTCAAGAACATATCAACATGCCTGTTCCATGCATCTAGATCTTTCTCGTTGTACCTGGGTACGGTGGCCGGAAGCCTAGTGCCAAGGGTAGCTTGTATGTTATCTATGTACAAGATACCTGATGGTGCAAGACATACGGATAGGGTGCCGGATGCGGTTCCTATCACGAATGTGTCCTTGTAGTAACTATACTCAGTTGGGCTATCTAATTCGTGGTATGACCAAGTATATCCAAACCCATCTGAATACAGACCTGTTAAGAATGCTCCAGTGCCTCTAGCGTACGTACCAATAGTGATTCCTCTACCATAGTAATCCATACCTGATGGTGGAAGTTGTCTGAGGGCCCCTGATGGCACAGGTACGCTCTGATAGATATGAGGTATACTCCATATGGGAGTAGAACCCACTTCTCTATGTGGGTACCCTGACACGTACACACAGTAGTTACCGAAGTATGCACCGTGCTCTTGTCTATGAGTAATTATAGGTGCAGTAGGATACCCAGACGGTATCCAATGATCGGGATATCCACTAGGAGTTGTACACCTATCGAAGTTTCCATTAGCAATAAGGTTAGCTGTGAGGTCTATTACCGCGCCCTGATCTCCACCTGTATGATCGTGACCTAGATCATGGAACTGTAACTTACCCGTCTCCCATATGGCAGCCTCTGGATGTACGCTAAGATTACTTAGCGTTTCTAGGACTACATTCTCCGTAAGATGTATTGATCTATTTCCACCCGCTACTCTTCCCACTAATCTCTCCTACTCTATTACTCCAACATTGAATGGATACCATGGTATCTGTCCCTCAGTAACCAACCCTTGTGTTAACATTGCTTCTACTATAGAATTAACTCCACTAGCTAGATAGTATATAGGGCTATTATGATAGTATTGCCCACTAGCTGGTAGTGATGTTCTGGTGAGAGTTTCACTTACATGGCCCCCTGGGCATAGTATAAAGTTTTCTAGTTGATTAACTACATGTTCCAGCTGATCTACTCTAGTTTCAAGTAGATTTATGTATTCTGCCCGTAGAGGTTCTCCCATCTGTAATGTAGAATCCCAGTTCTCGTGAATCCCAACCCCATAGCGTATAGTTATACCGCCATAGAAGGGATACCCTGACGGTAAGTTTGTGTATGTTTCCATGATCTAACCTCCTTTCCTTATCTATATCTAACGGTGATATCCCTAACTACCGCTGTTCTTCCCCATACCTTATTAAGGGTAAAGTGGGCCCAGAGGACGGATCCACCACCTGCATTCTTAGCTCCAGTAAACGGAAGCGCATTATCTTGGCTATTGTAAACTTCAGTCCCGGTACCTTCAGCATCCGTAGTCAGTTTAACTGATAGAGGTGGGTTTACTTGATAACCACTGCCTGATACATTATCGTAATCATAATTAACTATTACATCTGTAACTGTATTTATTGGCTCCTTACTATCTAGTCTTACTCTAAACGTAGATGATGACTCGTACTCTATAAGTGCAACATCGAGATCTCTTATACCGAATACCTTAACTAAATTGTTGTTGGAATCATATAGGGTTGTTCCCTCTATCACCAACTTTATTCTTGTACCACCTGGTGAGTCTATCTTACGAAAGTGATATCTTCTGGAGTACTCAGATGAAAGAAAACCTGGTACATCAATAGGCGCCCCATTCTCGTAGTACTGCAATGATGTTACTCTCGCACCACCTACAGGAAATGGATGTACCACTATACTATTGAAGTAAGTGGTAAATAGGTCTGGTAGAGTAACAACTGCAGTGATATTAGCTGGTGCTGTTGCTACGGGATAAGTAACTACCCATGCCGTTTCAGGATTATTATCAACCATGTCGTAGGCATCATGTGGTTTACTAACCGCTGCTAATCCGCCACCAACATCTATCTCTATACTTATGTTACTATCAGCTACATACTCCCCATACTCATTCGTATGAAGTGGAATCTTAGTCCAACTACTTCCCCAAGGTAGAGTTACTTCTCCCACCACGGGGTCATGCCTAGACGCCCTACCTGTAGCTCCTACAGTGTACCTACCTTCATCATACGCATTCCAGTATAGTAGTCCCCCTGTAGCTGTATCATAGTGATCAGATGTAGCTAATAGAAGTCCGCTAGCAGCCGCCATATTCCTAGAAAGTTGTTGAAGCTGATAGCTCATATCAGATCTAACATCACTTATTAGTGAATTTATATGATCGGCCCTATTCCATGCCTCACCTAAATCATCAACTATATCACTAAAAGCGTCATTGATTCTATCTGACTCTATAGGACTTCTGAATAACACATCATAACTATATGAATTAATCCCTCCAACGCCTCTCGTATTAGTGTTCATTTACACCCCTCCTTATATAACCGGCTTGTACCAACGAACCATACTATTCAGACTACCAAGTATACTATTATTACGCGTACATAGATTATCTATATATCCTGATGATATACTGAGAGCCTTAGTATATCCAGATGCTGAGATGCCAGTGATTCCACCAATGAATCCGTCTATATTAGCATATAGTTCTAGAAGCACCCCGCTAGGCTGTTTGGTACCATTTGAGCTCTCATACCCTAACAACTCAACCATATTCCAGTATATCATATCCATTGTGTCATTCATCTGATCACTACTCATAGGATAACGATATCTAACGGGCTTCAACTCGATACTTAAGTTATTATATTTAATTGGTTCAGCCATAGCTTAGTCCTCACTCTCCATTTTAATCAAGAATCCCATGAGTTTACTCACAGTGGGATGATTCCCGTATACTAGAAACCCTCCAAGTGGAGTATGTTAGAATGCGACAATCTTCAGGCTTAGCATTCTGCGTCAACCGTTTCCCTATTGGCATCTCATGAAGACTAATTCTATTATTAGATGTACCACCTACATAACATAAACCATACTTACTATGCATTACCCAACTACCTCTCTTAAGCCCCATACTACGAGTTCCACCATTGCTTCTTCTATTACCTCCGACTGAAGGTTGTAACATATGTAACTGCCTCCTACGTAGCCTTATAAATTCTATCTTTAGATAATTTCTGTACGGTGTTATATAGTAACCAAGACCTATCTCACAGAGCACATGGGAGTCTACGTTATGTGCTTCCCAACACTCCTTAAGCTTACTAGTTGTCTTCTTATAACCTGCGGCATCCCGCCATTCCTTAGTCTCATATCCTTGTACAGTAGATAGATTCCATCGGACCCTTATATTATTATAGAACCACCCCTTACCTACTTCTAGTGGGGAGAACGACCCATTCCACTTACGACTACCCTTATGAGTTCTAGCCTTTATATCCTCAACAATGATATCAGTTACTGGGTATAACTTAGATAACCAGTTAAGTATTCTTAGCTTAGCGCCCCATCTAGCTCTAGTAGATGGTCCCAGACTACCGCGCGCTCTATTATAACGCGGTTTCCTACATGGCGTCTTACGATTACGTCTACTCCTACGCATTATTCTTCGTTGTTTAACTGCATCCTTAACCCAATCTGGTGTATTAGTAAGTATATTGATTACAACATATTTAGCAGTAGATACAGTATAGGCCTCCCTCTTACTCCCAGGATCTATACCTACAACAACATCCTGAAACTGTCTATCAGATGGTTCTCTTAATAATTTAATACAGAATACACCCTTCTTCCAGAACGAGAATGCTTGCTTCTTCTCAAGTAGTTTCCTAGCGCGTTTCTCAGTGCATGGCATTAGGGGTTTATTATCTTGATCGAATACTGGAACCATAAGTGAGTTTACACTCCTTGTAAAACAACCCTTCGACGCTTCCAAAATTACCCAGGCCCACAATCTTTATTTGTGGGCTATTGACCTACAACAATTCTCAGCTCATCCCCGCCCCTAATCTCATATGAGTAGAGAACCGGGGTAGCTCTATGTGTACCTGTCAACGCGGCCTTTAGAATAACATGTGTATAGTAATCACCTATTACCTTATAATCTAGGTCGTAGAATGCATTGACCGTTGCAGCACTAGTAAATACACTACTTCCTAAGGTAATTCCTACTCCGTACTCATTCCAGTATATCACTCCATCATTATTATACCTACCAGCATCATCTAGAGTACCAGCTGGAGCCACGGGATCGTTCACAACTAGATAATAGTTACTACCATCTACCTTGACGGCGCATCTACTATGGTCATCTCTATGGGTATTATAGTATAGGGTACCTAGCCCAACCAGTTCTAATGGGGCGTAATGAGCATAGTAGGAGAGACCCGCTGGTATAGTAATAGAAGTTGCAGGGTTCCATACCACGCCGATATCAAGATATATTATAACTCTATTCCATCCACTTAGCAACTGGAGACGACTACCATTCTTTAATTGGGAATGGCTGTAAACTGTTCCAAGGATACTATCAGAGTCGGGCGCTTCTATACGGAGACTGCGGATCCCATTGACACTATTTATCGTTAGATACGGAGTTGCTGTATATGGTACGTATATACTAGTCTCCACTATACTATAACCCGCAGACACATCCAAGTAAGTGTACCTAAACTTTACTGTATTTCCTGGGAAGGAGTAAGTTGCTGTTGAGTTTTTATTGATAGTAGCTGTTGTATCATCATACTCTATCTGAGCATCTGCTACTCTAAGATCTGCTAGGTTATCAGTAGTTGATATACTCTGGTTATGATCGTCTATATTTGCATCTACCCACATTATAGTATCTATAGAACCTCTAAGAACAGGCCCAGGAGACTGCACATAGCCTACGGCGTTATTATAGTCGGGCCCCACATATATGTACAACTTCTCTCCTCTACCAGACGTAACCTCTGATAGGAAAGTGGCTGTTACTTCTACAGTCTTGTATAACTCTCTCTGATTCTCTCTCTGTATCCAACATCTTTTTCCCTGTCTCAGAGTAACACTCTTAGGTTCATCAGAGAAGTTATATATTCTGTAGTAATTTATACCGTTAGTAGTAGAATCTAAACTCTTCATAAAATCTGATACATTCTCCTTAACTTCATACGCTCCTAAATTAACTATTCTATCAGATATGGTACCACTAGCCGACATAGTGTTACTTGGGGCATTGACTGGAACTATTGGAATCCAGTAAGGTTCCCAGCTTTCCCACCCTTGTATTCCTAATCTACTAAGCTGGGAGGATCTTACACCCGTAGTACCTGTATAGGAGTTATCTTCAGTAAACCCATCTACATCGGACTTCTTAAGTGTATCGGTACCCTTCTTAGTTGTATCAACAGGATTTCCACCTAGTGTTAGATATCCTTTATTCCATGGATCAGGCGCTACATAGTAATCAATTCGAGTACTAGATGGCGTATACTGATCTGTAAATAGACTTAATTGGTTCGCACTATAAGAGGACTCGCTAGTACTAAAATTCATAGAGTTAGTGATAAGAGTCCCAGTCTCTGCATGATCCTCTGATACTATCTGCAAACTCTTTATACCGAATATATATTCCTGCCCAGCATCTGGTTCTGGCTTATGTAGAATCAATTCTATCATTGACATACCAGGATCCGAACCACCTAGTATAGTAGTAGGATCTACTACGAGAGCTCCCAGATTACTCTTGCTACCACCTAGCTTTATACTAGATCGGTTTCCAATAGGGGCGAATCCGTTAGAGAACCTATTAGAGTAATTGGCCCGGACTTCTACTTCCTTTCCGTAGTCAGTATAAACATTTAGGTATATAGTATCCACTCTAATCTGACTACCATCAGTAGTTAGAGGGACAAGTATGCGTACCCCAGCCCCTGAAGTATTACCAGGAAATTCTGTACCTGGTTTGAAAGATATAGCCCAATGAGTATCGCTACTTTCGTCAATCATATCGTATACTGTTGTACCTAGAGTGTGTACCTGAGTAACAACATTATTAGAAATATAATCTCGGCCAACGAAGGCCTGGTATGTTAATCCGCCCACCGACCTAAGGTTTATAGTGGATAGATTATTAGACTTAAGTCTAGCGGCCCCATCAGTAATTTCTACAGCTTCTAGTAAGGATACATTACTGGAAGAATCGAATGTATCACCAATGGCGTGAAGAAAGCCCCTGCCATTCCTATGAGTAAGTAGGATCCTCTGTACCTCACCATGTAACTTTCTTAGTCTTATACCCATCTTATGCATCTCAAATTCCGAAGCTGAGAACTGCCTAGTTATCGTGTATACCTGAGACACTATGCTATTAGTCAGAGTTGTTATATCATCTATTAGGGCATATAGTACTTTATTAAACTTGCTAGCGCTAGTGTAGTCTACTACCTCCCCATTACCAGGATCTATACTTACCTGTCGTACGGCCTCTCTGATACCAAGTAGGGTAGGACGACCAACGTCTTGTATAACCTGGGAGGCTGCTCTGGATATATCATATGCGGATGGTATAGTAGCGGGCCTCAGAGGGTCGTCATTAAATCCACCCTTAATATATTCTTCTATTATGCGTTCTACTACAATCTTAAGTTGATGATCAGTTAACAACGACCTTCCCTCCTTCATCCTTATACTTTATCTTGATAGCATAAGATTCAACTTCGGGCGATCTATTCTTATCGCTACCTCTCTCTACAGCTATTATAACCCTGAAGCTGGTGAATGGTGTATCTATGTAAGCGCCCCTACCCCAATTCCAGGTATCCTGTTCCTCCGATGCCACTCCTACGTATAGTATCTTGGGGACATCTGATTGATCGTCCTCGTAAACCTCCCCCTCTTCTTCCATGGGTTGAATAGCATACTGTCTACTTGAGCCAATCGGCTCTATAAAGTACCGTATATTACCACTATTATAACTATGAGAAGAGAAGAGTGATATTCTATCTATAGGCTTAGGTGACTCGTAGATAGGAGATGTATAGGTCCCATTATCGGCATAATCCTCTCCAGTTGCTGATATATCTGATAGCTCTACACTCCATCTATACAGATCACTCTGCACAGGATCTAGTGTAATCTTACTAGTTGGGGTAGTATCGATCTTAACTCTCTTACCAAAATGGAGTAGAGCGTTTACTCCAACTGTTGCAAGGGCAACCCAAGGACCTAGTAAAGTACTAGCAGTCATAACAGCTAGTTCCTTGTTTGATACACCTACGGGCCCCACCTGATTCTTAGACGCACCTGTTGCTTTCCCTGCTGTTTGTACCATAGAAGACTTGGCATTATTAGCTGTTGGTTGTAAGAATATCCAGTGAGTATCAGCCCCACCAAACCATCTCTCCCACTGTGTACTAACTAGTACTTTGTACCTCTCCATCGCATACCTTAATTGGTAAGGCTGATCTACGAATAGTGTAATCCTGATAGACCTTACTCCAAATCTGGTAGGGAACGTCCATACATCATCTGCTCCATACTTACTACTACTAACATTCAACTGGTCGGGGAATAACTGCTCTGATACTGCTGCTGCTACATAGTCACCCCTAGCTATAGCCTCAGCCTTATATATTAGAGATTTCTGTCTAAGGGACAGTCCATCTACTGTATCTGTAGGTGGATTACCCGTTAGTCCTGTTGTGGACTTAGTTGTAGATGCTGTAACAATATAGTTATTACTCTTATCTGCAAATTGTGGGATAGGTTGATAACTACCACCATCTGAGGTCTCTATCTTACCAACATATATGGTATGCTTGGTATCTACTCCACTGTCATAGAGTGACTTTCTAGTTATCGATATTGAGTTCATTACCTGAGGATCTTTAAGTTCTATAGTAAGGGTTGCTATCATCTTTCTCGGTATTATCTCACCATCAGCTTCCCTGAAGAAACTAGACTGTTGTGATGGTAACTGATAGATCAGATAACCGTTCTTGTATATGTATATCTCTTTACTCCCCTCTATATTACTTAACTTAGATTCCTTAGAGGTCTTAATTTCACCAGCCCCCCTCAGAATTTCAAGAGCTCCATAGTTATCTTTCGCTGCCGATATAGTATCCTCTCGGAAGACGTACTCTGCTTCCCAGAAACTATCTGGGTTAGCGGTGGGATCATCAAATAGATTGGATAAGGTTGTCTCCATCCAATTATTACTCGCAATACTAATCCTAACGGAATCGTCAGTTGTTGGGTCTAGTAGCCCGTACTTCTTACCGTAGTATGGTAGCATGCCGGGAGCCCCATCTATGATACAAGATGATGTAACATTCTTGATGTTATCTAGGACAAGTATATCATTAGTTGTAGAACTTCCAAGCTTAAGTCTACCCTGAGATATCTTAGTATTAGCAGCAGTGCCAATCGGACTGTTGAACTCCTCTCTGAAATAAGTCCACTTCTTGGTATCGCCCCTCATACTAATCATACCTATATCAGATACCGCTGAGCCTATCTTCTGAATAAGACTCTCATAAGACTTTATATTGGCTTTCATATAGTTATAGAATGTCTTACGTGACACGTCCACATCATATGACTGAGAGTAAACGGATTCTATATCAGTCTCTACTGCATCAACGAATTCATTATAGTGCGTAGAGGAAGGGTACCCTCGTGGTTCATCCTCCTTTAGAGCTAGCTTGTTACTAATCTTCACAACACCAGCCTTGGCGAATAGATTTTCTAGTAGCTTGAGGAATGCCATTGTCATATCTGATGACTTCTTGATATCCTTCTCAGCTAGGTACTCCTCAGCTCTCTTAAATAGCTGCGCCGCTTCCTTAAGAAGGCCCTTATAAACGCGGGGCATTAAGTACTTCATAATCTACCCTCCTAGAAACTTTATTGTGTAAGAATTCACCTGAGGGGTGTACTTACTATACTCTACTGTATTAGTCTTAAGAACTATCTTAAGTCTTACGAAAGATGTTAGATATCTAAATCTAGCACTAAGCCTTCTCCTATCTAGGATATCGAAGTTCATATTAGTATATAGCGCGCTATTATCATAATAATATCTATAATCATTACTTGTAGTATACGCATCTAGTAGTTCCTGTGTATCTTTTAGATAAGACGTTTTATCGGCCGCCTTCTTCCCATCCACATAGAAAGCTATAGGGTCATAGATGGCTGTACTATACTCAGCCTTCTGTGCTGGAGTTAGAGCTCTACTTACCTGCTCACTCTGAGTAAGTGTGTCACCCGGTATATACATATTACTATTGTTTAGGACTAGACCACTAGCTACTTCACCTGGTATAAACCCACTAACTACAGCATACCACACATAGGTGTACTCATTCTGCTCTCTACCTGTTCCAGTAAACTTTACCCTGTACTCATGTGGGTCGCCGAAGAATCCTCCGTTATTCATAGTGAATTGACCACTAATAACATACTGGGTTCTATTAGCGGAGTAGAATGAAAGGCTAGCGGCATCCTGTACTCCACTTCTACTAGGTATTATCTCCCACATACCATCACTTAAGTCTTGTGTTAGGACAGATCTATCTGAGTAGTAACCAGCTAGTTCTCTCGTGTAGTTCCATGAATTAGCGCCGAGAGCTGAGCTCCAATTGTAATAACCATACTCTATATACGGGGTTGTTGGTAGTAGCGCCTTGTAACCTTGCGGGTTAAGTTCGGTATGGGCCCATCCCATAGTTAGTCCACTAGGTAAACTTACTTCATAAGGATTAGCTGTGACGCTAACTGTATACACCATAACATACTTAAGTAGTGGGCTAGCACCAGAGAATGTTACTTGTTTATTAGTAGCAGGAACCGCCGCGCCTACTTGTACGAGACTATTACTTGCCTGGTCCCAATAATGCATTGTGACTGTGCTACTAGGGGTATAGGTTAGTACAGCATCTATATTCCCACCACCATCTACCTCACCTATAACTGGCTCTCTGTATAAGGCGGTCCCTATTGGTAATATCGGTAGTTCCGTACCATCATCAGTAACCAGAAAGTACTCTACAGTAGTAGCAGCAGGTGTTGTATGATCTGATTCTATCATTACATTCCTTACAGTACTTCTCTTGGTATCATATCCGCCATCTACGTGTGAATAAAAGGTCGCTTCCTGGTAGTAGCTTGCACTCCTTGGACACATACTATAGAGACCTAGAACATACTCATTCATAGTTACGCTATTAAGGGTTATATTCTCGGCCATTACCCTGTTTCTGGCAGCAACACCTAATGAGGATTCATTATTATCCACACCTATAATTTCCTTAGTAACTTCTTGAACTTGAGCATTCTCGACAACATTAGAATTAGTAACAGCTACTATCATCTTATCGTAGGTTCTATTGTCACCCGTAGCTGCACTAGCCGAAATTGTCCCCTTGTTACTCAATTTCTCAGTTAAGTAGGCGTATTCACCATCGATAACTTCCTCCCAAACTGTCTCGTTCAGAATTATATTGTTATCCAACATAAATCTAACGGCATCACTATCCACGACATTCAGTGTTACTTCTAAACCTCTAGCTACTATAGGTGAGAACCTCATAGTCATTTTACCATAGTCTTCAGCAGAAGCATTCCTGGTATTCCCCTCATCGTCAACGTAGGCGACAGGCAACCATATATTGTTATCTGTATCGACAGAGTACCTTAGGCGTCTTACATTTACCATATGCTTACTAATAGGGTCAATAACTAGCTCATTTATATTGTAAGCACCAGAAAAATATATATATACTACTATCACAAGTCCTCTATATGTCTCACCATCTATGTATACGGTCGGCTTGGTCTCACTACCACTAACAAGCATCACTTCTAGATAGAAACCAGGTTCAACCGTACCACCCCTTAGCATACTTCTAGTCCCACCTGCACTATTATAGTCCTTAGTTATACTATTCTGTGGTGGAGATGCATATCTAATATTGTAAGAGGAAGATAGAAGAGGGGCCGGATACCGATCAACCATAACCTTATCTATATTAACATCATAATTATAAGGTTGAATATCTCTAGACTCTATACATAGATTCCCGGCAGAGGCATTGCAGCGAATAAACTTAGCGCCAGTAACTTCTGTAAATCCTTGAGTATATGCTGCATTATATCCCTTGATATCTCCAAGTATACTCTTGTACTCAGTTAGGCGGTCCTCTATAGCTGAAATAGAAACGTCTGCCTTCTTGATAAAGTTCTTGAACTCTATTTCGTTATTAGCTATATCATTGTCTATGATCATAGAGTAATCGAACATGGCTCCTAGATCCAATAATAGAGAGTCTACTAGATCATCATAAGCTACAGCACCCATACTCCCCCCGAAAGTCGCCCTCACCATCTTATCTCTAGATATAGGAATGGGCGCACCATTAGCATCAGAGATAGCGCCGCGCCACTTGTCTACATCTATAGACTTTATAGTTCGCTCCAGCTTCCGTCTCTCTATATAATTATTTAGATGGTTCCTCTGAACATCTGGTAATGTAGATGTAAAATCTGTAAAGTAATCCATATAACACCTCTATAGTGGTACTATCCTGTTCTTCATCCTCTTGATAATCTCCTTAGTTCCCTTGCTGAATGCTGGTCCTTGTGACTTCTGTTGCCCGAACATCTTACCAGTGATCGGTTGTGTTGCACCTATTAGTCGAGAATCTCTTCTAGATAGTGCAATGGTAGTAAATCTACCATTAGGCATTGGGGGATTAACTGTAGCTTCTCTCATTTCCTTTATCACCACCTCTATATAACATTCATATTCTCATCTACTAGAACCACTCTAGTACCAGCCGCACTATTAGTATCGGCCGCGTCCCTAATAGTTCTAATCGCCTCTAAGTAAGCGTAATCCGTCCGATAAATCTCGGTAGCAAGAGCTATAGAGGGATCTACACCTAGTGTATCATCATCACCTCTAAGTAGTCCCGCCATCCTCTTAATTTCCTCTCCAGAATATGTCACTATAGCATCCCTAATCTCGTATATCTTACTCACGGGAATCTTAACAATTATTACTCCGTCCTTCTTTAGACCTATACCATCATATAATCCTATATCAGCATAGTAGTCAGAATCACTATTGATTAGAGATCTGGTTGTATTTCCGGGTCTTAGTAATTGATAGTAGTTATCTGGGAATAACCCACCGCCTTGTACTCTTGAATCATATAGCTTAGCTATCGCTTCAGGGGGTGTTCTCTGTACACTTATCTCTGCTAACTTAAGGGTGTCAGATATAAGAGGTATGGTCGCTTCAGACTCTGGAGAGTCGCTGATAACAGTAGACCAGCCGTACTTGCTACCATCATAAATATCGGTAGGATTAGTCGACTTATAGTACCATACTAGCCCCTCACTCGAAGGAGCGTCTGGTAGCATTGCTATCACTATAGAATCGTTCTCACCCATACCATATATTGAGTCACCAGATCCATAGGGTAAGCCTATATGATGTACCTGTGGGCACATATCTGGAACCTGTAAGGTATAATACTTATTCTCACAATAGTAGGTAGCCCTAATATCGGCCCCTTCAGGTAATGCACTATACAACAGCACCAGACCTGTCCATTCATCTATATCTCTGATAACATTATTATCAATCTTAGATCCATTAACGAATATAGATATACCATGAGAGTATTCCTCTTCTGCAGTGGGATCTATGCCAGTGTAGTAAACAGCGTCATATGCTGGATATGGTATATAACTAGGGTATCCGTAAGTCCAGTAACTAATAGGTCGCTCACCGAGTGATATCATCATATCATCTATACGTCTTACCTGATCGTATACCATAAGCCTGGATGGGGGATCTATAATAACATCCCCGGTACTAAAGTCTATAGCACATGCCTGCTCTTCAGTTAGCTCGGGGATCGAGTATACGTTGTCATCGGTATCCTTAAATATACCACCCCATACTTTTATGAACCATCCTTGCCTATCAGAAGCATATGCCATCTCTGGACGAATATTAGCTAATTTAGATCTCTGTACCCATGCAACCTTACCAGCTAGAGAGCCAGCTAGATTAATAGCAGCCCCACTGAAACTATAATCCGTATTGTAGATATACAACTTCTTAGGATTAACTATCTCTATCCATCCAGGACTAGTATGCGCTGGTGTAGTATCACCTGTATGAGGCGCTATCTTCGTATACATTACACATATAGTCTGGTTCTCGAAGAAGAGATCCTCTGATAGAAGTAGTCTAAGTCTATAGTCGGTAACTCCTGTGGGAACAGGGGCCCATGTTAGAGCTAGATCATATCTCTGGTACATGGAAGCTCCCTTATCTCTGTAATCTTCCCACATAATAGTGCTACAAGATTCCAACTTGTACATAGCATCAGGTACGGGGCCGCCTCCAAGATAACATAGCTTAATTGTTCTACTAGGATGCGCTTCATCATAGTGATCATGCTTCAACTGATATTCATAGCCTAGTATAACAGTATCTATCTCCTCTATATCCGAATATATAACCTTATCACTTATCACTATCTGGTTATCGTAAGGGGCAGAGGCTATTATAGGGGGATCATCTGCTGTTGATAGCATAGGTGCGCCTACGACGTTACCATAATACTGAGAGGAGTAGTCAGTCATAGAGAGAGTTGTATCAGGGGTCGGTTGTCTACATAGAGATGCCCCAATAGATACAGCCCCCGATATAGGTACTGATTTGGTAGTAGAGAATACTATACTCATAACAACTTCCCTCCTGGCAACCATAGAAGGCCGGTTACCCCATTGCACTCAGCCACAACAACGCCTGTAATATTTACAGTAGGATCCGTAGTAAACCAAGTAGAGGCAGTCCCGTCCCAGATAGTATCTACTGTGGCATCGCTAAAATCGCCCCAGTCAGCCGTAAAGGTTACTGTCTCTCCACTGATGCCTCTTCCGTACTGGTCCTTAACTGCAGCAATTAGAAGTGCACGTCTACCATTATCTCTTATATATCTGCTACCATTATTCACTTCGACATAAGCAACGGGATACTTCGTCGTATTAGCAATCACGCAGAATGAATTGGCTACCTCATAACTATTTAGGGGATTCATATCAACATCTACAATATCATATATTTGATTAGATGATCGCTCATATTCAACAGTTACAGATGAGCCGCTTGGGTAGCAATCTATGTACCAGCTCCATTCTTGCCCCATGCTACCAGTTGATCCTATAGTAAACTCCATACTCCCTAAAGTGAATGTATAAGGTATAGGTATGATACCATCGGCTACTGTACCACTAGCTATATACTCCCTTCTACCTGTTAGATCGGTTCTTCTTCTATACTTAGTAGGAGTCCTAGTAGAATTAGTTGGTGATGGCTCATGCGTCTTGCAGAATGGTGAGGAGGCAGAGAATTCAGAACTCCCTAGAGTAATAGTAACTGGAGCAGGAGGGGGCGGATATCTATGATTACTTGTATATAGATTAAGTCTACCCACAGTTGGTGTATTAGAAGTGGCCCCCTTATCAGAGTACAGATAGTACTCATCCTGCCCTAGGTAGAAGTATCCACTATCTACTCTAGGGTGCCACGCCTTACCACTTGGTGGTGTAACCGTAGCATATAGAGCGGCCGTACCTGAAGGTACCAGCGCAGACATGTACAGGTCGGTGCCCCATCCTATACCACTCTTCCACTCACTATCTGTATACCCTGATACACTAGCGTCATATATAGTTGGTATAGCATCATAACCCATATTCTCTTTTATTCCGTAATCCCACGTACCTCTTGACCACGTAATGGGTGCTTTATTCATACTAACCTCCCCAGCTAGTTGGTGCGGACCTATCAACATCCTGAAATATAGCATATAACTTATCAGTAGGGCTTCCATCTGAGTACTTCATACCATGATTAGGATCCTCTAGCCAATTCTTATCGTTCAGCGGGTACACACCAATGGGGCCCTCAGTCTCGGGAGCCCATCCCATAAACGATTCATCGTTCTTATCGAATAGATTACATCTATCAACCCACGACTTAGTTCTCCTAACATTATTCCTGTCAATCTCCCAGTACTGGTAAGCCATTTCTACATAGGAGCCAGCATGCTCTCTACTAACTTCCTTTCTCGTATAAGACGGTGGGATGATAAACTCTAACCATCTACCATAGTTACCGTCCACTCCCTTCCAAACTATAAATCCACTGGTGGCTGAGGTGTAGTTAGCTTCTACTATCTGGCTAACAGATGCGTTATCTATACTTACATCGAAAGTGGAATTGGTCTTCGGTTGTTGAGTTAGGAGGAACATTCTCCTAGTCTTAACGTTATACTGATCCTCGCCTAGTGCTGATGATATACTATTGATCATACCCTGTCTGCTAGTATTCTCTAAGAACTTCCACAAATTTATAAGTTTAGCCTTCAGATCAACATTACTATCAGTAGGTAATCTTCTGAGACCCATAAGATCTGCTAACTTATCATAGTCAGTCCTAATGGATAGTTTATTCTGTGTAACAGTTGTAGCCATTATACCACCTCGTCATAACCATCTATAGTTACGGTATCATATTGCTCTCTATAGTATATAGTACCTGATGTGCTCCCATCTGAATCTATAATTACATAATCGTAGTGAAGGGCTAACTTAGATACGGTTGAGCCACCTGCTACTAGAAAATTACCATCTATATCAATAGTTATGTCAGTCGGATCTGAGCCCCCGCATATACCAGAAGGTAGTGTCCCCTCGTCTAGTGGGAAGTGGGGGTACACCTCTAGCTTATTAGAGCCATACTCAATATCCATAATCCTATCATTATATGTATCTAGTCTCCAGATTCCATCCCCGCCTACTGTAACACCATCTATAGATAAACCCGTACCGAGAGACAGGATGTATAGAAAGTCCTTGTAGTAAACCATGCCATTAACGATTCTTGTAGGATCATCCTTACTATGAGATATAAAGTTATAATTTCTAGTAGTCCCATTGTATCTATCTATAACACCGGAGGCTATAGTCTTGTAAGAAGGTAGTGGTATATTAGGTCTCTTAAAGATATTCCACCTGCCAATAACTGTACCATCACCAGGACTTACCTTATAAAGGATCATGTTGTTACTCTCAATCATCCAGTAACAATCCTTATCCCCGTCATAGGCTATACCATTAAAGAGGAGATTACTAGTAACCTCGAAGTTATCTACTCCAGCATTATATAGGGCCAAGCTAAGAACATCATTACTATCTGTAATTGGTAGAATGGTATATGGTATGAGGGCATCCCCATCTAGCATGTAGTCTTGTGGATACGGATCAGCTACACCAACAAGATCACTAAAACTCTGCACGGTACCTACGCTACCATAGTCCTTCTGCGCTGAGTAGTATACTCTGACAGTATAGGGTGGACTAATACT
>Ga0315284_10001185_pt1 | contig 36915 bp, 32 predicted proteins | sample YL17G09_16_MG_FD_203696 | JGI IMG/M metagenome (GOLD analysis project Ga0315284, IMG submission 203696) | Sediment microbial communities from Yellowstone Lake, YNP, Wyoming, USA - YL17G09_16 | ecosystem: Environmental > Aquatic > Freshwater > Lake > Sediment | place: USA: Wyoming | collected...
GCTTTTCCTGGCCCTTTGGCCCGCCAAGCGGCGTCTGAGCGACCACGACCAGCAGACGGCCGCCCGTTTCCTGATCGCCGTCGCCTGGAAGAGAATCGTGCGAAGGCTGGGCCTGGGCAAGCAGGGAACCCCCCCGAGTTCCTCAAGCTAGGTTTCCCCGTTGCCGAAGCTAACACCTGCTGGTATTTTCACGGTCTGTTGCCGAAAAACCTCCAGATCAGGCAGGATCAAATCTCATGAACGTACTCATCACAGGCGGCGCGGGATTCATCGGGTCCCACCTGGCCGAGACGCTGCTGTCCCATGGCCACAACATCACCGTCGTGGACGACCTGTCCACCGGATCCATGGAAAATCTCTCGGCCCTGCTGGGAAAGACGAATTTCCAGTTCGTCCGGGACACCGTCCTCAACAGTTCGACGATGACGTCGCTGGTGGACCGCTGCGACATGATCTTCCACCTGGCGGCCGCGGTGGGCGTGCAATTGATCGTCGACCGTCCCGTCCACACCATCGAGACCAACATCCACGGTTCGGAGGTGACCCTCGACCTGGCCAACAAGTTCCGCCGCAAGATCCTCGTCGCCTCCACCTCCGAGGTCTACGGCAAGAACACCAAGATCCCCTTCAGCGAGGACGACGACACGACGCTTGGCTCCACCCGCTTCACCCGCTGGAGTTACGCGTGCAGCAAGATGATCGACGAGTTCCTGGCGCTGGCCTATCGCGACCAGTACGGTCTGGAGACCATCATCGTCCGCCTGTTCAACACCGTGGGGCCTCGCCAGACGGGACAGTACGGCATGGTCGTGCCGCGTTTCGTCCGCGCCGCCCTGGCCGGTAAAACCATCGACATCTACGGCACGGGAAACCAAAGCCGCTGCTTCTCCAACGTCGCCGACGTGGTCGACGCGATGATCAAGCTCGTCGCCTGCCCCGACGCCGTCGGGCAGGTCATCAATATCGGAAACACCGAGTCGGTCACCATCCATGAGCTGGCCGACAAGATCATCGCCATGACCGGCTCCAGCTCCACCAAACGCTACCTGACCTACGAAGAGGCCTACGGCCGGCCCTTCGACGACATGCTCAGCCGGATGCCTGACCTGACCAAGATCAAGCGGCTGATCAGTTACCAGCCCAAGTACGACCTGAAGCGAACCCTGGAACAGATCATCGAGTACGAAAAGAAACGGCCGCGGACAAAGGGAGCCTGAGGCGATGGCCAAATACCTTATTACCGGCGGGGCGGGGTTCATCGGCTGCAACCTGGCGCGCCACGTGCTGGCCAAGGGCCACCAGGTCGTCGTGTTGGACAACTTCTCCACCGGAAAGAGGGAAAACCTCCGCGACCTCCAAGGCCGCATCGACCTGATCGAGGGGGACATCCGCGACGCCTCCACCGTCACCCGAGCCGTGGCGGGCTGTGCGGCTGTCTTCCACGAAGCGGCGCTGGGTTCGGTTCCTCGCAGCATCCAAGACCCCATCACCAGCCACGAGGTCAACGTCAACGGCACGATCAACGTCCTGGAGGCCTGCCGTCGGGCGGGGATCCGGCGGGTCATCTTTGCCGCCTCCTCCAGCGCCTACGGAGACCAGGCCGAATCCCCCAAGCACGAGGGCATGGTCCCCATGCCCATCAGTCCCTACGCCGCCGGCAAGCTCGCCTGCGAGGCGTACCTGCGGGCTTACTCCGCCGTTTACGGCCTGGAGACGCTATGCCTGCGATACTTCAACGTCTTCGGTCCCCACCAGGACCCCTCCGGGGCCTATGCCGCCGTGATCCCGGCGTTTGTCAGCCAACTGCTGGCCAACCAGCCGCCCGTCGTGTTCGGCGACGGGGAACAGAGCCGCGACTTCTGCTACATCGACAATGTCTGCGAGGCCAACTGGCTGGCGGCCAACGCCGCCTCCGCCGTCTGTAACGGGGAAGCGATCAACATCGCCTGCAACTGCCGAACCAGCCTCAACGAGATCCTGGCCTTGCTCAACCGCTTGCTGGGCACCAATATCAAGGCCGTCTATCAGCCCGCCCGGCCCGGCGACGTGAAGCATTCCCAGGCGGACATCCGCTTGGCCGGAAAACTGATCGGCTACGTCCCGAAGGTGTTCTTTGAGGAAGGCCTGGCCAAGGCCATCGGCTGGTACAAGGAAAACCTGCGCTGACGGGGTGCCCCGAGTGGTTTACAATCTCCCGGGAGTCCCCAACATGCCCCGGTGGAGCCTTTTCTGATAGACTAACGCCTCGACAACACCGGCGCCCCCACGGGCGGACCGGTGGCGCGGACAGTCCGGTCCATGCTGAAACGACTTTTTGACATCGTGGCAAGCGCGACGGCCTTGATCATCGGGGGCATCCCCATGCTGTTGATCGCCCTGGCGGTGCGAATGACCTCCCCCGGGGCGGCGATCTTCTGTCAGCGCCGCGTGGGCTGGCGCGGCAAACCGTTTACTATGTTGAAGTTCCGCACCATGCGTGCCGATGTCGATCCATATGGAACATCACCGCATTCCGCCGGTGACGATCGTCTGACGCCCCTGGGACGGTTCCTCCGGGAGACCAGCCTGGACGAGCTGCCTCAGTTGCGGAACATCCTGGCCGGACAGATGAGCCTCGTGGGGCCTCGCCCGCTCTACGAACGGCAGGCGGCCGAGTGGAACCAACGCCAGCGCCGGAGGCTGGAGGTCAGGCCCGGCCTGACCGGGTATGCCCAGGCCTACGGCCGAGGGGCGATGGGGCATGAACAGAAGCTGGAGATGGACGTGTACTACGTGGAGCATCGCGGCTTTCTGCTGGACATGAAGATCATTCTCCGCACCCTCGTCAACCTGTTGCCGGGCAGAAGCAGGATTTACGAACAACGCTACAGCGCCGCCAAGGAGCGGGAGACCGATTAGAGACAAGCTCAACATCCTCTTCACCTGCGCCGGCAGGCGGGTGAGCCTGATGACCTCCTTCCGCCGCGCGATGGAGAAGCTGAACGTCACCGGCAAGATCCTCGCCGCGGACATCACCCCCGCCTCCCCGGCCTTTCAGTTGGCCGACCTGGGCGTCAAGGTTCCCCCCGCCCGCCGCGTGGAATACATCCCCACCTTGCAGGACATCGTCCGCCAACACCAGGTGGGCCTGCTGGTGCCGCTGACGGACCTGGACCTCCGCAGCCTGGCGCGCCATCGCGAGGAGTTCCAGCAGCTCGGTTGCACCGTGATGGTGGGCACCGAGGCCGCCGTCAACCTCTGCCGCGACAAGGCCCTGACCAACGACGTCATCGGACGCGCGGGGCTGGCCACCATCCGTACCGTTCCGTTGGGGGTTTTCACGCAAGACCCCTACTACCCCTGCTTCGTCAAGCCCATCTCGGGTTCCGCCGGGATCGGGGCGGCCATCATCCGCAACGACAAGGAACTTCGGGCACACGTGGCGACCTTCGGCGACCTGCTGATCGTCCAGGAGTACGTCCCGGGCCAGGAATACACCCTCGACGTCTACCGCACCCGCGCGGGGCAGATCGTCTCCGTCGTGCCCCGCCAGCGATTGTTGGTCCGCAGCGGAGAGGTGGAGAAGGGCATCACCGTCAAGGACGAGCAACTGATCTCCGCGGGGGTCCGGGTGGCCGAGAAGCTGGAGGGGCTTTGGGGCGTGTTCTGCTGCCAGTGCCGCCGCAGCGGAAGTTCCCCACCGCGGTTCTTCGAGATCAATCCGCGTTTCGGCGGGGGCGCCCCGCTGTCCATCGCCGCCGGGGCAGACCTGCCGCTGTACCTGCTCCAGGAAGTCCTGGGCCGCCCCATCACCGCCCAGGTCGGAAGCTTCATCGACCGCCTGCTGATGCTGCGATACGACCACGAGGTCTTCCTCCAGGTCGACGAACAATTCGAGACGGGCTACTCCGTGCCGCAATTCCACTAAGACCAAACCGCCAACGCTGCGGTGCTTTCCGGCAGCGGGACTCATGAAGGCATCGTCAACCATCCAGGCCGTCGTCTTTGACCTCGACGACACCCTCTACGCCGAGCGGGATTACGTCCGCAGCGGTTTCGCCGCCGTGGCACGCCGCCTCGCCGGAGGAGGCAGGGACGCGGGGGCCTTGGGAACATACCTTTGGGACAACTTCCTGGCCGGGCGGTCGGCCAAGGCCTTCGACGCCGCCGGCACCCACTTCGGTCTAAACCTCTCCCCCGCGGACATCGCCGAGCTGGTGGAGATTTACCGCACCCATCGTCCGGCCATTCAACCGTATGGGGGAATCCCCGATTTCCTCGCCCTGCTGCGCGAGGACCACCGCCTGGGGCTGTTGTCCGACGGGTTTCTGCCCGCCCAGGAATTGAAGCTGGAGGCCCTGAAGCTGCGGCGATTCTTCGACGAGGTGCTCTTCACCGAAACATTGGGCCGCTCCGCGTGGAAGCCCTCCACGCAAGGTTTCGAGGCCCTCAGTCGCAGGTTCGACCTGCCCGGCGAGGCGATGGCCTACGTCGCCGACAACCCGGCCAAGGACTTCGTCGCCCCCAACGCCCTGGGCTGGCGGAGCATCCAATTCCTCCGCCCCGGACAGGTGCATAGCCACCATCACGCCCCCCCGGCCGGTCAGCCCAGGATCATCCTCCGCGACCTCGGCCAACTCCGCGCGGCTTTGCGATAGGTTGGGCCTTACGTTTCGTCTCTCATCGCGGGTTGAACGCGGCCTGTTGCAAGCCTACCCATTCTTCGGCCTTGCCTGGCAACTCGGCCTCAGGCCAACGGCAGGCGGACGGGTTTTCCCGTCTCGGCCGAGCGGTAAATGGCCAACACCAGCTCCAATGACTTCCGCCCATCGGGTCCGCTGGTCAGGGGGGTAAGCCCCTTTTCCACACAGTCGGCGAAGTGCTCCCACATGGACTGGCAGGATGGGTCCTCAGGCACCACGGTCAGGTCCGGCCCGTAATCCGCCCTTGGGAGGCTGGAGACGTGGATGGCGCCGTCAAAGTACAGGCAGCCCTCCCGCCCAAACAGGGACATGCCCTCGTGCGTGGTGGCCGGGGAGCGCGTGCTGCCCCAGTTGCAGAAGAATTCCCCAATCGCCCCGCTGCCGAAACGCAGCGTCGCCACGCAGGCCACCTCCGCCTCCAGGCGGCGCGGATCGTCAATCTGGAAGGCGAAGACCTCGCCAACCTCCCCCAGGTACCATCGCAGCAGGTCCAGGCGGTGAATGCCGGAACCGATGACGCATCCTCCGCCGACGGCGGCGCGCGACCGCCACCAGGCCCGGTCCGGCGGTGGAAAGAAGCTCTGATGGTGGTCGATCCGGGCACAGAACAGTTGCCCGATCACGCCCTCGTCCAGAAGCCTTTTGATGGTCCGGTTGGCGGGATAATATCGCTGGTTGTGTGCGACCATCAGTGTCACACCCGCCGCCTCGGCGGCCTGGATGATCCGGTCGGCCTCCTCCAGCGTGCGGGCGATGGGCTTTTCCACCAGGACGTGTTTTCCCGCCCGCGCCGCCGCGACGCATACCTCCTCATGCAGGTCGTGAGGAAGCAGTACGCAGACCGCATCGACGTCCCTGGAGGCGACGACTTCGCGCCAATCCGTGGACAGGGCGGCCACGTCCCACTTCCGGCCAAACTCCCGGAGTTTCCCTTCGGCCACATCGCAGGCGGCGACGAGTTGCAGCCGCAGCGGGGCGTCCTTGGCTCCCTTGGCATGCCTTCCGCCCATCCCACCCGCACCGATGATTCCGACCCGTAATGGCGCCACGTTGAAAGCTCCTTTCAACAAGACAAATCTCCAACCACCTGCCGCCTGAAACCTTCTGCGGTTCCGCCAGCCGCTCCTGTCAAGGATACCAAAGGAGGATTGGTCATTAAACATCCCCACCGAGGAACCCGGCGGGTTTCGCCACTTGGTTGCTCATCACTTCGCCACGTAGACCAGGTACACGCCGCCGGCCAGGACCAGCAGGCCGCAGATTCTCTTGAGGATTACGGCGCCCTTGGACTTCTCGTTCCAGTTCAGGTACTTCTGCACCAGCCCGGTGCTCGTCCCGGCCAGGACGATGACCGAACAATGCCCCAGGCCGTAGTAGCGGATTTGCATGGGACCCAACCGCAGCAATACCGGGTCCAGATTATGGACAAAGCCCAGAGTCATGATGCCGCCGCCTGCTTGCCGAGGATGAGTCCGTCCTCCATCTCCAGCGCCCGGTCGAACACGTCCAGCGCCCGATGGTCATGCGTCACAACGATCACGCCTGTCTGCCGCTCATGGGCCACCTTGCGAAAGAGTTCCATGACCTGCCGGCCACGAATGCTGTCCAGGGCAGCCGTCGGCTCATCGGCCAGGATCAGGTCGGGCTGATTGGCCAGCGCCCGCGCCACGGCCACCCGCTGTTGCTGTCCGCCCGATAGTATGCTCGGATAGTGGTCAGCGCGATCGGCCACGCCTAGATAGTCGAGCAGTTCCATCGCCCTGCGCTTGGCGGACCGGGGCGAATGCCCGTTGATCTCCATTGCCACCTGCACGTTCTCGCAGGCCGTCATAAACGGGATTAGGTTGGCCTTCTGAAAGACGAACCCCATGTGCTGCCGTCGGAACGACCGGACATTCACGGCGAAGCGGCCGTCCTCGACAACCGGCTTTCCGGCCATCGTGATTCTTCCGGAAGTAGGAGCGTTCACCAGTCCAATGATGGCCAGCAGCGTGCTCTTGCCCGCTCCACTGGGTCCCAATAATGCGATCACCTCACCGCGGGAAAGTGACAGGTCCACGCCTCGTAGCGCCTGAACCTCGGTGTTGCCGCTGCCGTAGACCTTGGTCAGGCCAAAGGCTTCAACGGCAAGTGTTTCAGGTGCGGCAGCCATCACGCGATCACCTCATTGGGCTGAACCTTCATGGCCCGCCAGATGCCCAGCAGGCTGGCGAGAATGGAGATACCCAGCACGATTCCAGCCAGTAGCCAGAGGTCCTCGCTCACGATCAGGACTCTCCGAGGGAAAACCGGGAATACCCACTGGCCGGCGACATAGGCTATTCCGTATCCGATAGCCCCCAGCAGAAGTGCCTGTTGGAGGATCAGGTTGATGATGACGAAGTTCCGCGCGCCCATGAGCTTGAGCACGGCGATGTCATGTATCTTGTCCAGCGTCAGGGTGTAGAGGATCAAGGACATGATGATGGCCGAGACGATACTGAGCAGCCCCCGGAAGAGGCCTAGTTGCCGTCTGGACTTGTCCACCATTCCGCTCACCAGCAGTTGGCGTTGGGCGTCGGCGGTGTAAACGGAGACATCTGGCCAGGAGGCGATGGTGGCCGCCACGTGCGCCGGGTCAGCGCCCGGCGTGACCTTTACGAGGACCGCGCTGACCGGTGGCGGACCCAGGGCGGGAATGCCCGATGAGGGGCCAACCGCCCGATTGAGAATTTCCGGCTGAACCCTGCCCGGATCGAAGTCGGAGGCACGGGATTTTCGCGCCTCCCGCTCCAGGCGCACAGCCTCGCCCGATTGATCGTATTGGATGGCCTGCGAATCGGCCAGGGTTACGAATACCATCGAATCGCCACTGGTAGACGCCATGTTGCGCGTGAGGCCCACAACCGTGTAGGTGTCCTTGCCCAGCGCAATGCGATGCCCAAGAGGCAGGCCCAACGACTTGTCCGCAATCAGTTCAAAGTGCGACTGTTCCAGACGCCGCCCGGCAATCAAGGGAAGCCATACGCCATTGTCCTGCGGCCAGGAAAGCCCCTGGACCGTCATCCGTAGCGGCCGGCCGGCTTGTTCCCGCTGGATCGTGTGCGAGACGAAATCGTTGGACGAAGCCACACCTGGCACCGCGCGCACGCGATCCTCGGCGTTGGCGGGAATACGCGAGATCTCCGCGAACGGGCCGCGCGTGTTCTTCTGGACCACCCACAGGTCGGCGTTTATGCGGTTGACCAACAATGTCGCATCATCCACCAATCCGCGATAAATGCCGCCCATGCCCATAACCAGCATGAGCAGCAGGCCGATACCTATCGCCGTCAGGGCGAAGCGTCCGAAGTTGTGTCGAATGTCCCTGAGAGCCAGGTTCATCGCTGGATCGCCCGCCCATCGGTGAGCTTGCTGTTGTCTCCGTCCGCCGCGGTGACGACCACCTGGCCGACCTTCAGCCCGCGAGTGATTTCGACTGTCTCCCGACCCCTGAGGCCGAGGCCGACCTCCTGGTAACGAGCTTTGCCGCCGTCATCCACAAGGACGCCTGCCTTGCCATCCCGCCAGAGGAGTAATCGCTGTGGGATGCTTGGAACATCGGCCTTCGCACCGGTCTGGATATAGACTTCCGCTCGCTGGCCCACTGACCAATTCTTGGGCAGTTCCTTCACCCGGACATCCACCAGGAACTCGCGGGTCTCGGGGTCCGTCTGCTTTGCCAGCCGCGCGACCTCGCCGGAATAGGACTTCTCAGGCTCCGAGCGAAAGACGATGCGGACCGGCTGCCCTACGGCCAGAGCACCTGAGGCGGATTCATCCACCCAGGCCAACACCCACATCTCCTTCAGGCCCACCACGTCCATGATGGCCGTGCCCGGCACCACGATGTCTCCGACCTCCCGATAACGAAACGTCACAAGGCCATCGTCCAGTGGACAAAGAATCTTGGCCTCAGCCAGGCGCGCCTGCTGATACTTGAGCGTCCGCTCGGCTGTCACTACCTGATGCTCAGCCTCGACCTTGGCGGCATTGCTGCTATCAAGCCCAGCCTGCGCAACGTCGAGTGCCTCCTTGGCCTTGTCCACTTCTTCTCTTGCGGCCGCCTGCTTCTGGAACAACTGCGAAGAGCGGTCGTGGTCCAGCTTTGCCTGGGTGAGGACGGCTTGAGCGCGGGTAATTTCGGCTTCGGCTCGCACAAGGGACGCTTTGGTGGCTTCCAGGGAGGCCGAGGCCATCTCCACCTGCTGGCGTAAGTCGCTATCGTCCAACGTCGCCAGGAGTTTGTCCTTGGACACCGGATCGTTCTGGTCCGCACCCAGTGCGGCAATCCTGCCGGTGATTTTTGAGCTGATCGTGATCTTCGTACGGGCGTCCAGCGTGCCAGTGCCCATGACCTCCGACTGCACCGTGTCGGACTTGACCGTGAATGCCTTCACCGGCACGGGACGAAAGCGAAGGTAGTACACAACGCCGCCGGCAATCGCCGCCACGAGCACGATCTTCCAGGCGGAGCGAATCGTTCGAGCCGCTGCTGTTCTGACTGAACCCATCTTGGGACCTCCTCCTGTCGCCGTCACTTCGCCACGTAGACCAGGTACACGCCGCCGGCCAGGACCAGCAGGCCGCAGATTCTCTTGAGGATTACGGTGCCCTTGGACTTCTCGTTCCAATTCAGGTACTTCTGCACCAGCCCGGTGCTCGTCCCGGCCAGGACGATGACCGAACAATGCCCCAGGCCGTAGACCGCCAGCAGCAGCACGCCGTAGGCCATGCTGCTGGATGCCAATTTGAAGACGACGCCCAGCATCGGGGCCATGTACGCGAAGGTGCAGGGGCCAAGGGCGACGCCGAAGACCAGCCCCAGGATGAAGGCCGCCAGCAGACCCTTGCGCTTCATGCCCACCCGGCCTGGGCCGCCGAAAGGCATGGGGATCACGTCCAGCAAGACCAGGCCCACCACAAAGAAGATGACCGCGATGACGTAGTTGCCGTACCTGCCCACATCGCCCATCATCCTGCCCGCCGCGGCTGTAATCGCGCCGATGGCGGCAATGGTCAGGAGGATTCCCACCGCAAACAGCGTCGAAATCCAAAACGCCCTTCGCGGGGAAACCCGTCCCTGCTGGTCTATGAAACCGACAATCAGCGGGATACTCGACAGATGACAGGGGCTGAGGACAATGCTCAGGATGCCCCAGACAAATGCCGCGCCCAGCGCTATCGTAGGGGTGCCCTCCACCGCGCGGGTTAATATCGTGAAAAGTTCCTCCATCTACTGCATCCCCATCTTCACCATCTGCTTCTCGATCTCCTCCTGCGGGAAGAATCCCACGTGGCGAAACACTTCTTTTCCGTCCTTATCGAAGAATATCTGCACCGGAATGGCCTCGATGCCGTAGCGGGCTGCGAGAATCTGTTCCTGCACGACAGAGACGAACAGGACGTTGGCCTTACCTTCGTACTTGGTCTTGAGGGTCTCCAGGATCGGGGCGAGCATGTCGCAAGGCCGGCAGCCCTTGGAGCCAAAGTCCACCAGCGACGGCTTGCCACTGGCGCGGGCCTTGTCCACGGGATTGTCCTTGGCCAGGTCCGCTTGCGCCTTGGCCCAATCCGCCGACACCTCGATGTTCATTCGCTGCCCGAGGTTCTTGATGTGCCGGCCAACCAGTTCCTGCTGCTTCTGCTGTCGCAAGTATGCGGCGATCTGGGGCTTGACCTTGTCCAGTTCCGCGCCGCCCACCGCGTCCTTGTTGTTAGTATAAAAGTCGGCTATTTCCTCATCGCTGACAGTCGCCGCATCAGCCATGCCCGCAAGATAACCCTGGATCAGGTCCTTCTCCGAACTCGATGAAACGTCCCTGGCGTTCTTGGCCGCATCGGCCCGTGCTTCAGCCAGCAGGAGCTTGCCCGTGGCGATCTGTTCCAGGAGGAAGAGCTGGTTCTTGCGAAGTTGGGCCTGGACGTCGGCCGGCGTTTTGGAGATTTGGTCGGTCACTTCTTGTTCAGTGATGACCAGTTCGCCGGCCTTCAAAAGAGTCCCCGCCGGCAGAGCCGCCAGCTTCGCATACGCCAGCGCTCCGGAAACCAGGGCAGGATAGCTATCGTTGACGCAGCCGGCGCCAAGGGCAGGGGCCGAGGTGGTCGTGGCCCCATCACCGGCCAGGACGGACACGGTCATTGATAACAGAATTGTCGCGGCCAGTGCGGTTTGCGGAATTTTCATCTGAGTTTCCTTTTGCATGTAGTTGGATTTGAGAAACAGTTGCATAAGAGAATGCGTTGTCGCCTGCGGCCGCCTTGACCGCAATTAGTTCAAGCTTCAGGTACTGCCTTTCTTGACAGCGGGAACAGCAGCCGGGCCTGTCGTGGCCGCTCCACCGGCGGGCGAAGCAAGGCTGACGCCCAGTTCCTTCCATTTGGCCAGGATGTCCTCCTTGGAGAAGAAGCCTTCGTGTCGCCACAGTTCCTTGCCGGTGGCGTCGAGGAACACCTGCGTGGGAATCACCCGGATTCCATAGGCCCTGGCCTGATCCGGGTTGATATTGACATCGATGAACTCCACGTGCATCCGCCCGGTGAATTCCTTTTTCAGTTCTTCCAGGATCGGGGCCATCATCCGGCAAGGGATGCAGTTGGTGGAACCCAGATCGACCAGGCGCGGCAGGCCATCGGCAGCCTGCGTAGCCGGCTGGGACGAAGGGGCCGAAGAACCGCCCCTCTTCATCACAACCACGCCCACCACCGCTGCCAGCACGACGACGATGGCGACCTTTCCTACCTTGCCCATAATAGATGCACCTTTCTTGTTCCAGATGGAATGGACGATCAGCCACATACCGAGAGCCGCAGCCAGAATGAGCCAAGTGGAGACGCCGCTCGAATCGCCGCCACCGCCACTGCATGGGCACTGCGCCAAGATTGTCGCGGGCCAAGCCATCATTCCAGCATCGCCTTGATCGCCTCGATGTCGGGCGCCTTGCCCACCACCTTTACTACGCCGTCCACGGCCAGCGCGGGCGTCATCATCACGCCGAATTTCATGATATCGTTGATGTCCGTGACCTTTTCCAGCGTGTATTCGATGCCCATCGCCTTGGCGGCGGCCTCGGTGTTCTCGGCCAGCTTTTTACACTTGGGGCAGCCGGTCCCCAATATTTGCAGCTTCTTCATCTTGATCTCCCTATTACCGGGCCAGTACTTCACGAGCCTTGGCAATCGTCTTGTCCACCTGTTCCTGGGTGCAGCGGACGCCCTTGACCTTCTCGATGCCCAGGTCGGTCACTCTTATGTAACGGTAGTTGGTGATGCCGTGGCGGTCGAAGGTCTTCTTCGCGCAGCCCATCGGGCAGCCGTCGATCACCAGGTTGGCGTCGGCGTCGCGGGCGGTCTGGACCATCCCCTGGATGTCACCACCCAGACCGGCCAGGCAGAACATCGTACCCTTGCCCTCGAACATCAGCTCACGGGCGGCCTTATCGGAAATTTCGCCCACGTTGGCCCCGCCCGAGCAGGCATACAGAAGCACCGTCTTGCCGTCGCTTCCGCAGCATGACGCATTGGACGCTTGTGCTTTGTTGCTCCCACAGCAGTCAGCCATGTTGACATCCTTTATGTGTGAAAGTTTCGTGCAAAGCGATCCTGGATTATCCCCAGATCGCAGCGAAGACCATCCCGGCGATCGTGGACATCACGATCACCAGCGACGCGTATACCACCGTTTTCTGCGTGCCCAAGACGCTACGGATGACCAGCATGCTCGGCAGTGACAGGCTCGGCCCAGATAGCAGCAGCGCCAGCGCCGGCCCTTTGCCCATGCCCGAGCCGATCAGGCCCTGGAGGATCGGCACCTCCGTCAGCGTGGCGAAATACATGAAGGCCCCGAAGACGGAGGCGAAGAAGTTCGTCCAGAACGACCAGATGCCACGGATGAACGACTCCAGGGAACCGCCCGCCAAGCCGGAGATGGCCAGGAATGTATCAGGCTTGTCGCCGACCAGCATCTGGACATACTGGCTGGGGATGAATCCTTCCTTGTCCACTCGCCCCAGCAGGAAGCCCGCGACCAGCACGCCTCCAAACAGCAGCGGCATGATCTGCTTGGCAAAGCTCCATGTGGATGTGAACCACTCGCCCGCTTCCCCCTTGTTCGTGCTGGTAATGACGGACAGGCCGACGATCGCCGCGGCGAACGGAATCATGACCATCAGACCGCCAGTGGGCAGGATCAACGCGAGGACGGCAGCGGGCAACCCCGCCGCCAGCACCTTCCACCACTTCAGGCCGAACCAGAAGATCAGGATCACGCCCAACGCCACGGCGAAGATAGTCGTGATGAGCCACTTGACCTGCCAGATGCTCGTGGAGGCGCCTGCCAGCGGCGTCTTTTCGGACACGTTGGCATATTTCAAGGAAAGTTCCTTGCCCGCATCCGGCCCCTCGGTGATCTTCAGGGCCATCACCGCATCAGGAATCTTGGCCTCTTCGGCGTCCTTGACGACCGCGGCGACAAAGCCTGTCCCCTCAGTCGTCTTGAAGTTGAACTCGCGCGGTCCGCCCCAGTTGGAAAAGACCAGGATGCCCACCAAAACGGCAAAGAACGAGGCGTTCTGCCACAGCGGTCGCTTGACTTGGGGCTCGGGCATCGTCATCTGGCCGTTGGCCTTCTGCAATTCCTCCTTGCGGTAGATGAAGTGCATGGCCAGGCCGATGATGACGCTGAAGCTGATGGCCCCGACGGCGCGGGCGATGCCCAGCTCCGGCCCAAGAATCCGGGCCGTCAGCACGATCGCCAGCACGCTGATAGCGGGGCCTGAGTATAGGAACGCAATCGCCGGGCCAAGCCCAGCGCCCATGCGGTAGATGCCCGTGAACAGCGGCAGGATGGTGCAGGAGCAGACCGCCAGGATCGTCCCCGATGCTGCCGCTACACCATAGGCCAGCACCTTGTTGGCCTTGGCCCCCAGGTACTTCATCACGGAAGCCTGGCTGACAAATACGCCGATGGCCCCGGCGATGAAGAAGGCCGGCACCAGGCACAGCAGGACGTGCTCCTGGGCGTACCACTTGGCCAGGTGCAGGGCCTCCATGACGGCGTTGTCGAACCGCCCCCAGCCCAGCGGCAGCCAAAGGAAGGCCAGGAACACGGCCACGATGGCCAGCAATTTCGTCCATTCGGCTTTCCAGTCGATCATGCCTGCCGTTCCGCTTTCTCTACGAGCGTGTTACGTTGCACTCACACATAAGCCCTAAAAAAACCATCCGCTCTTACAGCCCGGCAAGCACCTTGCTGGCCTCTTTGGCGTTCTCTCGGAGCACGCCTTCCACGCATTTCATGAAGTTCAGGACACAGGGCGTCCGCAGCGAGTACATCATCTTCAAGCCGTCCTTGCGATGGCGGACGACGCCCGCCTTGAGCAGCACGCCCAGGTGCCGGGAGACGTTGGACCGCTTGGCCCCGACGTACTCCGCGATGTCGCAGACGCACTGCTCGCCGTCCTTGAGGAAGTCGATGACGGCCAGGCGAATCGGATGCCCCGCCGCGGCGATCACGTCGGCCTTGAGCTTGTAGAGTTTCTGGGTTTCTCGGTCCATGTCCACATCTCGATTGTGACACTATAACACGTTCTGGTAACGCAGTTCAAGAAGAATCCCATCCAGGGTCCTGATCACAAGAGGTCGATAGGCGGACGGGGTTTCCCGTCTCGGCCGATCGGCTGGAAGTTCGCCCAGGAGCGGTTCGTCGAACTTTGCTCACGGTCATGACGGCCGGTGACCGTAGAAGGGTATGCAGCCCTACGAGGTGCGTCGGCCACCGACTGGGCCTCCGGATGGCTTGCGGGCACCTGCCTCCCGGTCGTCGGGTAAGCAACTCGACGAGCTGCACAGTACGCCAGCGTCCAAACCCGGAAAATTCCTCGACCATGCATTCTTAAAAGGGGGTGATCCTACCTCGCCGCGAGCACTGTGATGCTGGCCGCGACGCCTTCTAGCACGTCCGCCGGTCCTGAGGTGATGGGATCGCCGCCTGCACCGTATGCTTTGTAGGTGTGGTCCGAAAGTATCTCCACCTTTGTGAAACCAGCATCCTGGATCGCCTGGAGGTACTCCTGACGGAGCAGTGCCCCCGCAATGCAGGCGGCGTACAGGTCGGCGTCGTTCTTGAACTGCGGCGGCAGCGGGCGGTTGAGAACGATGTCGCTGACGATCATTCGCCCGCCGGGTTTGAGCACACGGTAGACTTCGCGGAAGACCTGGGGCTTGTCGGGCGAGAGGTTGATGACGCAGTTGGAGATCACCACGTCTACGCTGGCGTCTTCGGCAGGCAGGTTCTCGATCTTGCCTTCCCGGAATTCCACATTGGCCAGGCCGGTGGTGGCAAAGAACTTGACCGCGTTCTTGCGGGCCAGGGCAAGCATTTCCGGCGTCATATCCACGCCGATGACCTTCCCGGCGTCTCCGACCTTCTGGGCGGCCAGGAACACGTCCTTGCCGGCACCGCTGCCAAGGTCGAGCACCACGTCGCCCTTGTTTATGTACCCGAAAGCCAAGGGATTGCCGCAGGACAACCCAAGTTCCGACTCGGGCACGGGATGGTCCGCAACCGTGTACGCATTGTTGTCGCCGCAACAGGAGCTGCTCGAACCGCAACAGGAAGACTGCTTGCGGGCAACGTTTGCGTAGGCATTCTGAACCAGTTCGTGAGTCTTGTTCGAGTCGTTCATCGTATTTCCTTCACCACAAGGGCAGTCGGCTTGCCTGTGGTGCAGCCGCCTACCTTTTCTAGCTCGGCTGGATCGTTAGGGAACCACTTACTCCTGAGCCACAGGCTAACGTTCACCAGGCTGATAAGGACGGGCACTTCCACCAGCGGGCCAATGACGGCGGCAAAGGCCGCCCCATGGTTGATGCCGAACACGCCGACCGCCACCGCGATTGCCAGCTCGAAGTTGTTGCTGGCGGCGGTGAAGGAGAGCGTCGCGGACTTCGCGTAGCCCGCCCCAGCCTTCTTGCTCATCCAGAAGCTGACCATGAACATGACCACGAAGTAGATCAACAGTGGAATGGCGATCCGCACGACGTCGAGCGGCTTGGCGATGATCTTCTGGCCCTGCAAGGAGAACATCACCACGATGGTGAACAGCAGGGCGATCAGTGTAATGGGACTGATCTTGGGAATGAAGCGGCCGTGATACCACTCTTTGCCCTTGATCTTGACCAGCACCAGGCGGGTCAGCATACCTGCCAGGAATGGGATGCCCAGGTAAATGAAGACGCTTTGGGCGATCTGGCTGATGGTGATGCCCGAAGTGTCGGCGCCTTGCAGGCCCAGCATCGGCGGCAGTATGGTGACGAACAGCCAGGCGTACACGCTGTAGAAGAAGACCTGGAAGATGGAGTTGAAGGCCACCAGTCCGGCGGCGTATTCGGAATCTCCCTTGGCCAGGTCGTTCCAGACGATGACCATCGCGATGCAGCGGGCTAGGCCGATCATGATCAGGCCGATCATGAATTCCGGTTGCCCCTTCAGGAACAGCACGGCCAGCAGGAACATTAGGATCGGGCCGATGATCCAGTTCTGCACCAGGCTCAGGCCCAACACCTTATAGTTACGGAACACGTCGCCGAGTTCCTCGTACTTCACCTTTGCCAGCGGCGGGTACATCATTAGGATCAGGCCGATGGCGATGGGGATGGAAGTCTGCGTGCCCTCAGCCCGGAGAGAGCCGATCCAGTCGCCGACGGCAGGCGCGACGTAGCCCAGCAACACGCCGGCGGCCATCGCCAGGAATATCCAAAGCGTCAAAAAGCGGTCAAGGAATGACAATCGTTTGACAATCCCTTCACTCATGTACTGTTTTCTCCTTCTGGTCTTTACAGGAATAGCCCTTTTCGCGGCAGGCTGTGTCGCCTACCTGCTGATTCATGCCTCGCAGGTAATCGGCAAACCCCGCCCCAGGCGGGCAGGGATCGCAATCAAGGCAGCCGTGCATCTGCCGGGAGGGAACCTTCAGTGGGTCAACCAGTTCAGTCGCCCGCGGGCAGTCCGGCTCAAGCTGAGTGAGCAGCCCCTGTAGACAATCGCGGGACCAGCACTCCTTCCTCACGACCGATGCCTTGAGCTTGTAGAGTTTTGTGATTTCTCGGTCCATGTCCAAATCTCAATTGTGACGCTATAACACATTTTAGTAACGCAGTTCAAGAAGAATCCCGCCCATGGCCCTTATCACAACAGAACAATAGCGGACTCACCCCAACTGGCCGGGGGACATGGGTGACTTTACGGAAATCACACCTCGCCCGTGGCGAGGAATTCATGTCGGACGGCGGCGGAGGCTTTTTTTCCTGATTCGGATATGAATGTCACTTTTTCCGCCTCGAAGCGGGCCGTTTTCACCCTTCCGAAGCCCGCGGGGGTCTTGACCACGCCCTGGATGTAGTTGACGGCCACGGGTAGGCCGGGGGTGAACTTCATCGCCGTGGGGACGCCCATCCGGCGAAGGGCGTTGGGGCGGGCGGAACCCGCCGTCCCTGCCGTGAAGAACGCACGGACGTCTTCCAGGCCCAGGCATCGCTCGCGCCCGTTCCAAGGCGGGACATGCCGGCCGCAATTGGCGATCCACATCATCATCATCGGAAGCACCGAGGCGTCTTTCAGCGAGAACCACAGGAAGCCCTCGGTGGTGTACGTCGCCGCCGTCCATGCCGGCAGAATCGAAGGCTTTTGGACCACGCCGACGATGTCGGTGAACCCCCGCCGCGTGGGGAAACTGGAGCAATCCCCGTGGCTGGGGGATCCCCAGACCAGCGGCACGCGCGACAGGCTGGTGAAGCGCTGGTTGGTGGCCACGGCCTGGTAGCGCCCCCCCGCCGGATCGCCGGTATCGACGGGATTGGTCATGCCCGCCCGCATCGGGCTGGTGGCCACCAGGACGGTTCGATCCTCCTGGGGCATGGCCAGCGTGGCGTGGTGGCCGATGGGGAAGCTGCCCGAGAAGCCCTCCAGCACATGCTGGTCGTAGACGACCTGCTGGCCGTCCACCAGCATCAGGCACTTGGTGTATGTCCCGCTGATGCGGCGGCCCTTCATCCTCAGCACCAGCGTGGTCACGTCGCCTCGCTTCTCCATGCCCGCCAGGGACCACTTCTCACATGCCGGATCGCCATGAGTGGCGGGGAACCGCTTGGCGAACTCATCGGGCGAGCCGAAGGGCATGCAGAAGAAATCGCCCCGCAGCGGTTTCAGCACCGGCTCGGCCGGCTGGTCCCGCTCGCCATGCCAGGGATTGATGTAGTAGGGCTGGATCGGGCGGGAGGTGTTCCGGTAGAAGGTCACCGGGGCCATGTGCCCGCCCAACTGCGTGACGGCCAACTCGACTTCCTTGGTTCGCACGATCCACGAAGGCTGATGGGCAATTGTCCTGGTCAACGGTTTCATTGGATGGCTCCTTGGTGCATTGAACCTTTTCGTCGTGATGTCCCCATCGAGATGATCCGCCGACCTTGGCGCCGCGTCTCTTGTCCGGGGGCACTCCGGTCCGTTCTACTTGGCGGGTCGGGAGGCGGGCTGTTCCGCCTGCGGCTGGGACGCCGGAGCGCTGGCGGGCGCGAGGTCCGGGGGCGGCAGGTTGACCTTGCAGGCCTTCTGCGCCGTAAACCTCCGGCCCGTGAGGTAATCCACGAATTCCACGCGGACGGTGATCTCCTCGTGGGCGGGCGGACCTGCCTTCCACGGGCAGACGAAGCTGAAGCGGTACACGCCGAATCCGCCGCTCCACTCCTTGCCCATCTCCTCGACGTTCCAGGCATATTCGCCGATGAGGTTCTTCTCGGCCGGGGCGGCCAGGTCGAACAGGCGGATGATCACCTCCCCGGCGGCCTTGATGACGCTGCCCTGGCGGTCGAGCGGGTCCAGGTAGACCTTGATGGCGTCGTGGCCGGGCCGCCCGTCGAGGTCCACCCCGCCGGTGTGTCGGCCCAGCTCGATGGTGGCGACGTGAAAAAGCTTCTCCAGGCAGTCAGGCCCCAACCGCCGTAGCGTCTCGACTTGGTCGGAAAGCTCCCGGTTGTCCTTGCGGAGCTGGTCGTTGTCTCGCTGGATATCGCTTTGGGCCTGCTGGCTGTCGAGCCACTGGCGCTGGAGTTGGTCGTACTTGGCCGCCGGGACCACCGGGGCGCAGCCGGGGCAGGCCCAGGAGGCCCACAACACCGCGGTGACGGCCAGGCGGACCGGTCGCATCATTCCACCTTTTCCTGGTTGTCCTTGTCCTTGGGCATCAACGGCATGCGTTCGAGCACCTGGTCCACGCAGCCGTACTGGACGGCCTCGGTGGCATCGAGCCACTTGTTGCGGTCGCAGTCCCGCTCGATCTGCTCGACCGTCTGGCCGGTGTGGCGAGAAAGGACCTGATAGAGGCATTTGCGCAGGCGGATGATCTCGCGGGCCTCGATGTCCAGGTCGGTGGCCGGTCCCGTCAGCACGCCGTGGATGAGCGGCTGATGGATCAGCACGCGGCTGTTGGGCAGGACGAAGCGCTTATCCTTCTGCCCGGCCGCCAGGAGCACCGCCGCCATGGACGCAGCCAAGCCCACGCAGTAGGTGGCTACCTGGCAGCGGACAAACTGCATGGTGTCGTAGATGGCCAGCCCGTCCGAGACGCTCCCACCGGGGGAGTTGATATAGATGCTGATATCGGCGTGGGGGTCGTCGTTGCTGAGAAACAGTAGTTGCGCGACGACCAGGTTGGCGATGTCGTCGTCGATGGCGCCGCCGATGAAGACGATCCGGTCCCGCAGCAGCCGGGAGTAGATGTCATAGCTCCGCTCGCCGCGGCCGGTCTTTTCGATGACGAAGGGCACCAGGTGCTGGTTTTCTGTCATGGCAAGGTCTTTCTCGCGCGGTTGGGGGCTACGCCTTCTTGACGGTTTTGGCGGACTCCAGGATTTCGTCCACGATACCGTATTCCTTGGCCTCGGCGGGCGAGAGGTAACGATCTCTCTCGGTTTCCTGCTCGATGAGCTTGATGTCCCGTCCGGTGTGCTGGGCCAGCAGTTCGTTCATCAGGTGCTTGGCCTTGAGGACTTCCTCGGCCTGGATCTGGATGTCGGAGGCCTGCCCGGTGATCCCGCCCCAGGGCTGGTGGATCATGATCTTGCTGTGGGGCAGGGCGTAGCGCTTGCCCTTGGCGCCGGCGGACAGGATGATTGCCGCGCCGCTGGCGGCCTGTCCGACGCAATAGGTGGCCACGTCGCAGGTGAGGTACTGCATCGTGTCGTAAATCGCCAGGGTGTCGTCCAGCGAGCCGCCGGGGGAGTGGATGTAAAGATTGATGCCGGTCTTCGGCTGCTTGTCGGCCAGCTCCAAGAGGCGCATGATCAGCCCGCCGGCGTTGCTGGAAACGATCTCGCCCCAGAGGAACACGATGCGCTCGTCGGCCAGACGCTCTTCCAGCGTCATCTCTCGGCGAGCGGCGTATTCCCTGTAGGCCGCGCCGTGGGTATCGGACGAACGTTTCATTTCTTCTCCTTCTTGTCACCGGTCTTGGCAGTCTTGCCCTTGGCGGCGCCGGCGGACTTGCGGGCGGGTTTCTTCTTGGACGACTTTTCGGCGATTTTCTCTTGGTCGCCCTGTGGTTCCTGGTCGGCGGGGGCTTGCGGTTCCGGTTCCGTCACGACGGCCTTTTCCATCAGGGCGTGCAGAACCTTGTCCTGTCGGATGGAGTCGGCCAGGCTCTCCAGCGTGCCTTCCTCGGTCATCTCCTGGCGGAGGCGTTCCGGCCTGCGGTTCTGCTCGGCGGCGATCTGGGCGATGCGGGCGTTGACCTCGCCTTCCTCCACGGTGATGCCCTTCTCGTCGGCGATCTTCTGGAGGATGAACGAGAGTTTCAGTTCGCGCTGGGCCTGCTGTCCGGCGGCGGAGCGAAGCTCCGTGATGCGGGACTCGATCTGATCCCGCGGAACGCCTCGCATCAGCAGGTTGACGGCTTGGCGCTGAAGGACCCGCTCGGCGTAGCGTCCGGCGGCGCCTTCGGGCAGGTCGAAGCTGACACTGCCCAGCAGGTACTGGCAGACCTGTTCGTGCATGGCGGTCTGCACTTCGGCCTCGGCGCGCTGCCTGGCGCGGGCGGTGACGTTGTCGCGAAGCTCCGCCAGCGAGTCAAACCCCAGGCCGCGGGCGAATTCGTCGTCCATCGCCGGCAGGATCCTCCGGCGGACCTGCGAAAGCCCCACCTCCACCGTCAGTTCCTTGCCGTGCCAGTCCTTGTTGGGGTGCGCGTCGGAGACGGTGACCTTCAGTTCGACCTTCTCACCGGCCCGCTTGCCCGCCAGGGCCTTGCCCAGGTCCACCAGCGGGAGGCCCTCGATCTGACCCGGTGCGACGCGGAGGTTGAGGCCCGGCCGCTCCAGGGCCGCGATGCCCTCGCCGCTGATCTTGGCTCCAGCCAGCACCATGTCGCCCTCGGCGGCGGGTTCCTCGGCGGCTTCGAACCGCGAGCGGCTCTGGCGCAACTGCTCCAGGAACTCATCGATCTTCTGGTCGGTGACCTCCGCGGCGACCTTGCGGACCTGGATGCCCTCCAGCGTGGGAAGCTGGAACTCGGGCATCACCTCCACCTCGAAGGCATAGGTCATGTCGCCCTGGTCGGGCAGTTGGATGGCCTCCAGGTCGATTTCCGGCTCGCCCAGGGTCTTCAGCCCCGATTTCTCGATGACCGACGACAGCGAGTCGGCCACCATCGCATTGCGGACGTCGGAGGACACTTCCTTGCCGAATCGCTTCTCGATGAGCCTCCGCGGGGCATGCCCCACGCGGAAACCGGGGATCTGCGCCGAGTGGCCCAGCTCGCCGAACATCTCGTTGTACTTGGCGTCGATGCGGGCGCGGGGAATGGTGACGGTGAGCTTCTTCTTGAGCTCCCCGGCGTCCTGGATGTCCAGGCCGTACTCCGGCCCGGTGTCGGCGGCTTCGGGGGCTGGGGAATCGGTCTGGCTTTCGGCCTGGGTGGAATCGTCCTGCGGGGGCTTGGTTTCCTCCGACATGGATTTCCCTGCTTTCCTGTTCGGGGGCTGCTGGCCGGCCCGTGCGACCGACCAGGCGGCCCCGGCGCGTCGCGACCAGGCTCGCCAACGCGGCGAACCCCCGGCGACGCAAAGTTCCACGCCGCCCCAAGTCCGACAGCGACCGACGGGCGGCGGGGCACAACTTTACGGCGCGGCTTCGGCCAAGTCAACCTCAACACCCGACGACTCCTCCATGCTTTCCGCCAGCCACGAACAACGTAAACAACAGAATCGGAACCCGGAACCTGGAACAAGGAACTCGCAAGATGACGAATGTCCTATGCCCAATGTCGAATCAATGTCAAATGACCAATGACGTGAATCGTCATTCGTCATTGGTCGTTTTCCCGTGTTCCTGGTTCCGTGTTCCTGGTTCCGTGTTCCTGGTTCCGTGTTCCCGGTTCCCTGTTCCGTTCTTTTTGTTCGTCCGGTTCGAGCGGGTTCGCGGCTAAAATTGCGGCTGTTCTCCAATGTTTTTATGAGCCGCGAACGTCGCGAACTATCTTCCGTGTTCCTGGTTCCGTGTTTGCCCGGCCGTGTTTGCATCGCCTCGTCGGAAAAGGGGACGTCATCCGGTGATTGTCGGATCGACACCCAGAATAGCCTTGGCCAACTGGCCGATAGCCTCGCGCGGGCCGGCAAAGTGGAAGGTGCGATGGACGTGGGTGATTTTTTGGCCCTTTGCAAGTTCCGCCGCGGGACTGGAGGTCTCTAGTTCATAGAAGGGGCCGAGCTGGCCTGCGCCGGGTTTTTCCTCGCCGTCGTTGTAGCTGTTGACCACGTCCCCGGCGAAGGGGGCGTCCTGTATCTTCCAGAGGCTGTTGACCCAGGGCCGCCGGGCGGCGTCGGCAGGCAAATTGAACTGGACGACCGTCAGGATGGAGGAACTTGCATCGAAACTGCCCAGCACGTCGCGGGCGCGGGCCGGGGAGACGCCGATCTTGCCTCGCCGCTTTCCGTCGCAGGTCAGCAGGAGATGGTCGTCGGCGACCCGGCAGCGATCGGCGGGGATCGGCCCGAAGTAGTCCGTCGTGGCGCGGGGACCGAAGGTTTTTTCGCTGCCGGGGCGGAAGGGCACGATCACCCACCCGCGTGGCAGCGGCTTGAACATGCCCAGGATCCAGATGCTCACCAACCCGCCGGCCCGCGTCCAGTCATTGGCCCCGACGTTGGTCAGCGTGTTGGCGGATTCAAAGCCCACCATCCGGATCTGCCCGTCCAACGCGACGCCGAGGCTCTTGGCGGCCCGGTCGCGCGGGATCAGGGAGATGACCCGCTTCAACCCGCAGCGGAACGTCGTGCCGGAGTAGTTGGCCACCTCGAATTCCCGTTCCATGGCCACGGAGGTCTTGCCCTTGCTGGCGACGGAGAAGGCCCCGGCGCTAAAACCGGCGGGGGTCTTCCAATGGGCCATGTCGAAGGGTTGGCCCCTGGCGAACCACAGGCCGAACTGACCGGCCTCGGGACCCAGCCAGAAGCGGTCCTCCCCACCGTAGTTATTGAACACCGGGTCGGTCCGTGCGGCGGAGATGAAGCGGCGGTTGATCCATCCGAAGCTCTCCGCGCCCCCCTCCAGCGTGGAGGTCATCACGCGGCCCTGGAACTGCGGCGCCACCGCCACGCGGGCCTCGCCCTCGCCGATCAACTCCAGCACCTCGGTGTGTTGGTTGAGGAACGAGCAGTCCTGTGCGTAGGTGTTTTCGGCCATGGTTGTTCTGTCCTTTGTTTCGATGCGCCTTCGCCCACCGCTTAAGCGGGCAGGAAGGAGACGATTCGGCTCGTACCACAAATCCCCAAGCAACGCAAGTCTGTCGGACCGTCGCGGGCGGAATGCCCATCCCCGCGGCGAGGGCATGCGTCTGCCTGGCTTTTCGGCGCGGCGGGGGTGAACCGAACCCACCCGGTGGCCGATAGTAAAACAGGCGGCCTCGCTGCCGTCTTGAACCACGGGACGATAACGGGTATGATTTTATTCGTGGAATCGCTATGGACCGTCCCTAGGGACGCGGAGTCATAAGAGAATGTGGGAAAGATTAACCGAACGAGCCAAGAAGGTCCGGGCGCTGGCCACGCAGGAGGCCCAGCGCTTCAATCACGAGTACGTCGGCACAGAGCACCTGTTGCTGGGCCTGGTCAAGGAAGGCTCCGGCGTGGGGGCCAACGTGTTGAAGAACCTCGGCGTCGACCTGCACAAGGTCCGTCTTGAGGTGGAAAAGCTGGTCAAGCCCGGTCCGGAAACCGTGACCATGGGCGCCCTGCCCCTGACCCCCCGGGCCAAGAAGGTGCTGGAGTACGCCCTGGAAGAGGCCCGCAACCTCAACCACAACTACATCGGCACCGAACACATGCTGCTGGGCCTGCTGCGCGAGAAAGAGGGCGTCGCGGCGCAGGTGCTGATGAACCTGGGGCTGAAGCTCGACGAGGTCCGCGCCGAGGTGCTGGAGCTGCTGGGCGCGGGCGTGGAGCAGCCCGAAGAGCCGCCCGCGGCCATGCCGGGGGAGGTTCCCGCCGCCCGGCGGACCAAGAGCAAGACCCCCGCCCTGGACAGTTTCGGGCGCGACCTGACGGAACTGGCCCGCGAGGGCCAACTCGACCCGGTCATCGGGCGGACCGATGAGATCGACCGCGTCATCCAGGTGCTCTGCCGGCGCACCAAGAACAACCCGGTGCTGCTGGGCGAGGCGGGCGTGGGCAAGACGGCCATCGTCGAGGGCCTGGCGCAGAAGATCGTCGGAAACGACGTGCCGGAAATCCTCCACGAGCGGAGGATCGTCGCGCTGGACCTAGCCATGATGGTCGCGGGGACCAAGTACCGCGGGCAGTTCGAGGAGCGCATCAAGGCCGTGATGAACGAGGTTCGGCGGGCCAAGAACGTCATCCTGTTCATCGACGAGCTGCACACCCTGGTCGGCGCCGGCGGCGCCGAGGGCGCCATCGACGCGGCCAACGTGTTGAAGCCGTCGCTGGGCCGCGGCGAGATCCAGTGCATCGGCGCCACCACGATGGACGAGTACCGCAAGTACATCGAAAAGGACGGCGCCCTGGAGCGGCGGTTCCAGACGATCATCGTCAACCCGCCCACCAAGGACCAGACCCTCGACATCCTCAGGGGCCTTCGCGACCGCTACGAGGCCCACCATCGCGTCCGCATCAGCGACCCGGCGCTGGAGCAGGCGGTGGAGTTGTCCAGCCGTTACGTCACCGGGCGCGTGCAGCCCGACAAGGCCATCGACGTCATCGACGAGGCCGGGGCGCGCGTGCGACTCAAGACCATGACCAAGCCCCCCAACCTCGCGGCGCTGGAGACGGAGATCGACAAGCTCCAGGCCGAAAAGGACGAGGCCGTCAAGAACGCCGATTACGAACGCGCCGCGGAGCTGCGCGACAAGGCCGACAGCCTGCGGGTGGAGAAGGAACGACAGCTCCGCGCCTGGAAGGAGCGTAACACCGAGGTCGGCGGCGTGGTGGACGAGGAGGTCATCGCCGAGGTGGTCTCCAAGATGACCGGTATCCCCCTGACGCGCCTGGAGAAGGAAGAGGCCCAGCGCCTGCTGGAACTGGAGAATGAACTGCACAAGCGCGTCGTCAGCCAGGACGAGGCCATCAAGGCCGTCTCCAAGAGCATCCGCCGCGCCCGCAGCGGTCTGAAGGATCCCCGCCGGCCCATGGGAAGCTTCATCTTCGCCGGTCCTTCCGGCGTGGGCAAGACGCTGCTGTCCAAGGCCCTGGCGGAGTTCATGTTCGGCGACGAAGAAGCGCTGATCCAGATCGACATGTCGGAGTACATGGAGAAGCACAACGTCTCGCGACTCATCGGCGCGCCCCCGGGATACGTGGGCTACGAGGAGGGCGGGCAACTCACCGAGAAGATCCGCCGCCGCCCCTACGCCGTGGTGCTGCTGGATGAGATCGAGAAGGCCCACCCCGACGTCTTCAACACGCTGCTCCAGATCATGGAGGAAGGGCACCTGACGGACTCCTTCGGGCGGCGGGTGGATTTCCGCAACATCATCCTCATCCTGACGACCAACATCGGCGCCGAGCTGATCAAGAGCGGCGGTAGCTTCGGCTTCGGCAAGCGCGACGAGCAGGCCACCTACGAGAAGATGAAGGAAATGCTGCACAAGGAGGTGGAACGCCACTTCCGCCCGGAGTTCCTCAACCGCCTCGACGACGTGATCGTCTTCAAGGCCCTGGGGCGCAACGACCTGGTCACCATCGTGGATTACGAGCTTCGCAAGGTCCGCCAGCGCCTCACCGACGAACACGGGCTGGAACTGGAACTCACCGAGGAAGCCCGGCAGTTCCTCATCGACAAGGGCTACAGCCCCGACTTCGGCGCCCGCCCGCTGCGCAGGGCCATCGAGCAGCACATGGAGGACCCCATCTCCGAGGACATCCTCCGCGGCGTCTACAAGGACAACGCCAAGATCGTCGTCTCCGTCCGAAGCGACCAGGGGACCGACGAGGAAAAGCACCTCTACTTCGAGGGCGCCGGGCGAAAAGACATCCGCCCCAAGGACCTCCAGGAGGTCCACGAGACGACCTGATCGCCGGTTGCGTGTTGCCTGGCAATGCCCCCCCCGGCCATGGGCGAGTCCCGTGGCCGGTTTCTTTTTCACACGCGGCGTCCTGTCGTTTCAATGGCGACCGGTGGCGACGAAAGGAGGATTGTCGCTGGCGCCCCGCCGCCGCCATGTTATATTCATCCCGGATTTTTTAGGGAACCCCGTGACGGATCCGGCGTCTAAGATTCGGACTGACAGACCGGTCGAGCCGACCAATCGAGCCGGCGTGATCACTTTTGAGGACGCGGCGCTGGTGGAGCGCTGCCGCAAGGGTGACATGCAGGCTTTCGGTCTGCTGGTGGCCAAGTACCAGGACCGCCTGATGAACGTGGTCTGGCGCATCTGTCCACGCCGCTGCGACGCCGAGGAACTGACCCAAGAGGCATTCCTCAAGGCGCTGGAGCGGTTGGGGCAGTTTCGCGGACACAGCCAGTTCTACACCTGGCTGTTCCGCATCGCGGTGAACCTGGCGGTCTCGCATCGCCGGCGGAGCGGGCGGATGAGGATTCTCCCGCTGAGCGATTGTTCGGAAGGGCAGCCTTCCAACGCCGCGACGCCGGCAGAGCCGGCCGGGAAGCGGAACCCGGCCCCGGACTCCGCCGCGATTTCGGCGGAGACCGCCAAACGCGTCGCCGCCGAGTTGGATGCCCTGGACGAGGAGTTCCGCGTCGTGCTGATCCTGCGGGACATCGAGGACATGGACTACGCGCAGATCGCCTCGGTGCTGGACCTGCCCGTCGGCACGGTCAAGAGCCGGCTGCACCGGGCGCGCTGCATCCTGAAGGAAAGACTCATCGACCTGGTTCAATAGAATAAAATGGGCGAACAGAAGGACATTCGCGAGCAACTTTCGGCGTATCTCGACGGCGAGTTGACCCCCCAACAGGCCCACCGCGTGGAAGAGGCCTTGGCCAAGGACCCCGCGCTGGCGGCGGAACTGGCGGCGATGCGGGCCACGCGGGACCTGCTTCGCAAGTTGCCCTCCCAGCAGGCGGGAGAGGATTTCACCACCTCCGTATTGGACCACGCCGAGCGGATGCGCCTCCTGGGGCAACTCCACCCCAGTTCGCTCAGACGCACCATCAACTGGTCCTCGCTGGCCACCGCGGCAGCCGTCCTGATCGCCGCCGGGGCGGGCATCTTCGTGACCGTCAAGCTGGCCTCCATGGAGAGTTTCCAGGACGGATTGGCCCACAAGTCCATCCAGGTGGCCAAATCGCCTCCCCAGGAGCCGGTCAAGGGCGTCGCCGCCGAAAGCGAGGCCCCCACCGAGGCCCCGCCAAGGGAAGTCCTGCTGGCCAGGCAGCAACAGAAGGTGGACCGGGCCGAAAACCAAACCCAGGGGCGTCAGGTCGAAAACCGTCTGGACACAGCCCAGGCCGCCGATGAGCGGAACCTGGCCAACGCGACCAACGTCGTGATCTACACCGACAACCTCCCCGAAGCGCGTCAGCAGGTCGAGAACCTCCTGGCCAGCAACGCTATCGTACAACAGGCGGTCCCGGCGGCGGGCGTATCATCGGGCGAGACCACCGCAATGACCACAGGGGCCTACCAACCGGCGGCGCCTTCCCTGCCCACGGCGCCGCAGGCTCAGCAGGTGCAGATCGTCGCTATGGTTCCATCACGGCAGATGGAGCAATTACAGAACGACCTGCGGGCCATGCGGGGCAACCAGGCCGCCGCGGACAACTCCCAGGGCGTCCGCCAATACCGCTACAGCGTCGCCCCACCGGTCCGCTCCGAACAACCCTCCACGGAACCGGCCCCCGTGATGGGCCTGGCCGCCGAACCGGGTAGAAAAGCCCTCAACCAGCCGACTTCCCAGCCGGACGAGGAACTCCAGCCCCTGGTCATCACCGTCAGCCTGGCGGCGCCAACGTCCGCGCCTACCTCCGCGCCGGCTTCCGCGCCCGCCTCCGCGCCGGCCACCAGTACCGCTCCGGCCTCACAACCGGCTTCGTCGCCGACCGCGGAACCAGTCAGCCAACCGACAAGCCAAACTGCAAGTCAACCGGCTGATGAAACCCCGGCGGATTATGAGAAAGTAGAATAGGTCTCTCTCGGTTCTGGAAAGCCCCGCCTTTGAAAAACCGCCCGGTCCGGCGGCGTTTACTGCCCGGCCATGAACACGCGTTGCGCCATCAGCCGCTCGGTGAAGGGGCTGGAGAACACCGCCGCCAGGACATATTGCTGGCCGACGGGGATCGGCTGATCCCATTGGAGCTTGAACTTATACGCCCGCGTGATGTTGTCCCAGTGCAGGGCGTTGGTCTTGGCCTCGGCGGCGGAGACCTCCCAGGTCGCCAGTTTGGCGCCCCTGGGATCCACGCTGTTGGCGCGAAAGGCGTACAACTCGAAGCGGAAGTCACCGAAGGCCTTCGTGCTGTCGCCGGAGGCGTCCAGGGCCTGGATGCGGACATCGACGCCCCGGATGCCGCCGGATTCGTCAAACACGCGGATGCCGGTGAAGGGGTGGATGGCGATCTGCTTGGGCAGCGTCAGGCTGATGGGAGCGGGTACGGAGACCTTGGCGCCGGCAGGTGCCGCGCCGGAGTCCATGCAACCGAGCATCGTCGCGGCCAGCGCCGCCGGCAGGAACCAGCATCCCAGCCTGACTGACCTGCTCAATGCCCGTCTTCCTTGCACTCTGATGAGTCGGCCGTGCCGAAACGGCGCAAGCCTCTTCCACGCCGCCCCCCACCCACAGCGGGCGATGGGACTTGAACCCACGACAACCACGTTGGCAACGTGGAGCTCTACCACTGAGCTACGCCCGCAAAACCGCCGAATAAGTTGATCTTACCGCCGCGGGCGATGCGGTCAAGGGGTTTTCCCAGGCGCCTGGCCCCGAAGCCATGTGTCAATGGTGGCGGCGGCGGCCCGGCCGGAGGCGATGGCCCGGACCACGAGCGAAGCCCCCTCCACGGAGTCGCCAGCCGCGAAGACGCCTTCGGTGGAGGCGCGGCCACCCTCGGCGAGGATGTTTCCGCGGGCGTCCAGTTGGAGGCCCAGTTGGCCCACCAGCCCCTCGTGGAGGACGTGCAGGAAGCCCATCGCCAGGATCACCAGGTCCACCTTCATGGAAAACTCGCTGCCGGGCCTTTCCTTCATGGCCGGCCCGGCGGGTCCGTCGGTCCAGTCCACCTCGACGGCGTGCAGCTCGGTCACCCGCGTCTCGACGCCCGAAAACCGCTTGGTGAGGATGCCCCAGCGGCGGCGGCAGCCTTCCTCGTGGGAACTGGAGGTCCGCATGATCCGCGGCCAGTCCGGCCAGGGGGTCTGGGGGTTGCTGCCTTCGGGGGGCTTGGGAAGTATCTCGAACTGGTGGACCTCCCGCGCGCCCTGGCGCAGCGCCGTGCCCACGCAGTCGCTGCCGGTGTCGCCCCCGCCGATGACCCCGACGACCTTGTCCCTGGCCGAGATCAACCGCTCGCCGGACAGTAGCTGTGCGGCGCAGAGGCGGGACTGCTGGGATAGAAAGTCCATCGCCATGACGATGTTGTCGTACCCCCTGCCGGGGACGGCCAGGTCGCGGGGCTGGCCCGCTCCCATCGCCAGGCAGACGGCGTCGAACATCCTTCGCAGGTAGCCGCCGGAGATGTCCTGGCCGGCGAGGACGCCCGTCTGGAACGCCACGCCCTCGGCGGAAAGCTGGGCCAGGCGGCGGTCCAGGATGGGCTTTTCGAGCTTGAACTCCGGTATGCCGTAGCGGAGCAGGCCGCCGGGCCGTGCGTCCTTCTCGAAGACCGTCACGTCGTGCCCGGCGCGGGCCAGTTGCTGCGCGGCGGCCAGTCCCGCCGGGCCAGAACCAACGATCGCCACCTTTTTGCCGGTCTTCTCCGCCGCGGGCAGCGGGCGGATCCAGCCCTCGGCGAAGCCCCGCTCGACGAGGCGACATTCGATGTGGCGGATCAGCACGGGCTGGTCGTTGATATTCAGCGTGCAGGAGGCCTCACAGGGCGCCGGGCAGACCCGCCCGGTGATCTCGGGGAAGTTGTTGGTGGAGTGCAGGTTCTCGCATGCCTCGCGCCAGCGGCCGCGATAGAGCAGGTCGTTGAACTCCGGGATGCGGTTGCGCAGGGGGCAACCGGCGCCGTGGCAGAAGGGGATGCCGCAGTCCATGCAGCGGGCCGCCTGCGTGGCCAGCGCGTCGTCGCCCAGGGGCAGTTCCACCTCCCGGAAGTCGCGCAACCGCTGCTCAACGGAGCGGTGCGGGATCTCCTGGCGGCGGTATTCGATGAATCCCGTGGGCTTAGCCACTGAAGACCTCCTCGGTGGCGGGGGTGAACTCCGTCTGGCGCTGCTCCCGCTCGCGCAGGCGGGCCAGGGCCTTGCGGTAGTCGATGGGCATGACCTTGACGAACTTGCCCACCATCTCGCTCCAGGCATCCAGGATGCGCTTCGCCTGCCGGCTGGCGGTGTGGCGGTGGTGGCGCTGGAGGAGGTCGCGGAGCACGGCCTGGTCTTCGGCCCCCCAGACGCTCTCCAGGTCCACCATGTCCAGGTTGCACAGGGTGTCGAAGAGCTGCTGCTCGTCCAGGACGTAGGCCACCCCGCCGCTCATGCCGGCGGCGAAGTTTCGCCCCGTCGAGCCGATGACCACCACGGTCCCGCCGGTCATGTACTCGCAACCGTGGTCGCCGACGCCCTCGACGACGGCGGCCGCCCCGCTGTTCCGCACGGCGAACCGCTCGCCGACCAGCCCGTTGATGAAGGCCTCTCCGCTGGTGGCGCCGTAGAGCAGGGTGTTTCCGGCGATGATGTTCTCGTGGGCTGGGAAGGGGGCATCCGGCGGGGTCTGGACGATGATCCTTCCGCCCGACAGCCCCTTGCCAAGGTAGTCGTTGGCGTCGCCGATCAGCCGCAGGGTTACCCCCGGGGCCAGGAATGCCCCGAAGCTCTGCCCGGCGGTGCCGCGGAAGGTCAACTCCACGGTCCCCTCCGGCAGCCCCTCCCGGCCATGCCGGGTGACGATGCGGTTGCTGAGGATCGTCCCCACCGCGCGGTGGACGTTGCGGATGGGCATCTCCAGGCGCTGGGGATCTTTCCGCTCGATAGCGCCGCCGATTCCTTCCAGGATTTGCCAGTCCAGGTGGTCGCGGAGCGTGTCGCTCTGCTGGCGGACGCAGCGGATGGCCCTGCCGTCGCCAACGTCGGGAACTCGCAGGATCGCCGAGAAGTCCAGCCCGCGCGCCTTCCAGTGATCGATCGCTTCCCGCGTACGCAGGCGATCCACCCGCCCCACCATCTCCTGGAAGGTTCGAAATCCCAACTCGGCCATGTATCGGCGGACCTCCGAAGCCACAAAGAACATGAACCGCTGAAGATGCTCCGGCGCGCCGCGGAATCGCTTGCGTAATTCCGGGTCCTGCGTGCCGATGCCCACCGAGCAGGTCCCCTGGTGGCACTTGCGAAGCAAGACGCAGCCGAGGCTCACCAGTGCCGCGGTGCCAAAGCCGAAACGCTCGGCCCCCAGCAGGGCGGCGATGACGACATCGCGTCCGGTCTTCAACTGGCCGTCGGCCTGAACCTGGATGCGGTCGCGCAGGCCGTTGAGCACCAGCGTCTGCTGCGTCTCGGCCAGGCCCAGTTCCCAGGGAATGCCCGCGTGCTTGATGGACGACAGCGGGCTGGCCCCGGTCCCTCCGTCGTGTCCGCTGATGAGGACCTCGTCGGCATTGGCCTTGGCCACGCCGGCCGCCACGGTTCCCACGCCCACCTCGGCCACCAGTTTCACCGAAACCTTCACGCCCGGATTGGCGCACTTGAGGTCGTAGATCAGTTGCGCCAGGTCCTCGATGGAATAGATGTCGTGGTGCGGCGGCGGGGAGATCAGCGTCACCCCAGCGGTGGCGTGTCGAAGGGCGGCGATTTCCTCGGTGACCTTGTGTCCGGGAAGTTGCCCGCCCTCGCCGGGCTTGGCGCCCTGGGCCATCTTGATCTGGAGCATCTTGGCCTGGGAGAGGTACTCGATGGTCACGCCGAACCGCGCGCTAGCGACCTGCTTGATGGCGCAATTGAGCGAGTCGCCGTTGGGCAGTGCCTGGTAGCGGCCGGGGTCTTCCCCGCCCTCGCCGGTGTTGCTCATCGCCCCCAGGCGATTCATGGCCAGGGCCATCGTCTCGTGAGCCTCCTTGCTGATCGACCCGTGGGACATCGCGGCGGTGCAGAACCGCTTGACGATTTTTTCTGCCGGTTCGACATCCTCCAGCGGCACGGGTGTGCCCGGGACGAAGTCGAACAGGCCCCGCAGCGTGCAGAGGTGGCGGGCCTGCTGGTTGATGTGGCCGGCGTAGCGGGCGTAGGCGGCGTGGTCGTTGCCGCGCACGGCCTGCTGGAGGTCGGCCACCGTCCGGGGATTCCACAGGTGGTTCTCGCCGTCGGCGCGGTAGGAATATTCCCCGCCGAAATCCAATTCCGGTTCCCCGGGCGCCTGCGGCCTGAAGGCAGCGCGGTGGCGGGCCAGCGCCTCGGAGGCGATGACGTCCAGCCCGATGCCTCCGATCCGCGAGGGAGTGCCCTTGAAATAGTTATCAATCACATCCGGGTGCAGGCCGATGGCCTCGAAGAGCTGGGCGGCGTGGTAGCTGCGCAGGGTCGAGATGCCCATCTTGGACATTGTCTTAAGGATGCCCTTCTTGACGGCGCTGACGTAGTGGTCCACCAGCGCGTCGCCGTCGGAATCGCCAGGAATATCCCCGCGGTGGCGAAGTTCCTCGACGGCTTCCAGCGCCAGGTACGGATTGACCGCGTTGGCGCCGAAACCGCACAGCAGGCAGAAGTGCATGACCTCCCGGACCTCGCCGGTCTCGACGACCAGCCCGGCCTCGCCGCGCAGTCGGCGTTCCAGCAGCCCCTGATGCAGCGCCGCGGTCGCCAGCAGGGACGGAATCGGCGCGCGGGCGGGGGAGGCGTCGCGGTCCGAGACGATCAGCAGCGACGCGCCGCCGGCGATGGCGGCCTGGGCGGCATCCAACAGGCGCTCCAGGCCCGCCCGCAGGCTCTCGCCCGGGTCGGAGGCCTCCGCATCGAAGAGCGCCTCGACGGTGGCGATCTTGAAGTCCGCTCGCCCCGCCTCGCGAAGGCGCTCCAGGTCCTCGTTGGTCAGGATCGGGTGCGGCAGCTTGAGCTGGCGGCAGTGCTGGGGGGTCTCCTCCAGCAGGTTCCGCTGCTTGCCCACGAAGCTCATCAGCGACATCACCAACCCTTCACGCAGCGGATCGATCGGCGGGTTGGTGACCTGGGCAAAGAGCTGTTTGAAGTAATCGAACAGCAGCTTGGGCCGCCCCGACAGCACCGCCAACGGCGTGTCGGTTCCCATGGACCCCACCGGTTCCTGCCCGTTGACGGCCATGGGAACCAGGATCACCCCAAGGTCTTCGCGTGTGTAACCGAACAGCCGCAACCGCCGGGCGATGGTCGCCGCGTCGGCGTGGGGCGCCCGGGGGGCGGCGAACAGTCCGCGAAGCTCGATGCGGTTCTCCTCCAGCCAGCGGCGATAGGGTCTCTGGCGGGCGATCTTGCTCTTGATCTCGTTGTCTCCGACGACGCGGCCGGCGGCGGTGTCCACCAGGAACATCCGTCCGGGCTGAAGACGCCCCTTGGCGGCGATTCGCCGCGCGGGAAAGTCGATGACGCCCGCTTCGCTGGCCAGCACGACCAGCCCGTCGGTGGTCACGACGTATCGGGCGGGGCGCAGGCCGTTGCGGTCCAGCGTGCCGCCCACGAGCCTGCCGTCGGTGAAGACCATGGCAGCCGGTCCGTCCCAGGGTTCCATGACGGCAGCGTGATACTCGTAGAAAGCCCGCTTGTCGGTGCTGATGTGGTAGCCGGCGCCGAATGCCTCCGGGATGAGCATCATCATCGCGTGAGGCAGGCTCCGCCCCGCCTGGACCAGCAGTTCCAGGGCGTTGTCGAAACACGCCGAGTCGCTTCCGCCGCTCGAAAGGATGGGGAACAGATCCCCCAGGTCCTCTCCCAGCAGGGGGCTTTTCATCTGGGCCTGTCGGGCGGTCATGCGGTGGGCGTTTCCGCGGAGGGTGTTGATCTCGCCGTTGTGGGCGACGAACCGGAACGGCTGGGCCAGCCGCCAGGAGGGGAAGGTATTGGTGCTGTACCGCTGGTGCACGACGGCCAGGGCGCTGGTCAGGCGCTCGTCGGCCAGGTCGGGGTAGTAGGCGAACAGTTGGGGCGCTAGGAACATGCCCTTGTAGACGAGGGTCCGCGACGACAGGGAGCAGATGTAGAAGTCCGCCGCCGCCTCGCCCAGGCGCTCCCTCGCCAGCCGCTCGGCGCGCTTGCGGGCCAGAAATAGTTTCCGCTCGAAGTCCTCCCCCGACAGACCGGCGGCGGCGACGACGACAAAAACCTGTCGGACCTTCGGCTCGCTGGCGCGGGCCAGTTGACCTAAGCCGTCATTCCGCGTGGGCACGTCCCGCCAGCCCAGGACCTTCAGACCGTATTGCCCCAGCGACTCCGCCAGGACCTCCTCGCATTGGCCGGCGACGGGCGCCTGGCGAGGCTCAAAGACCATCCCGACTGCGTAGCTTCCCGCCGCGGGCAGTTCCATGCCGCACCGCTCGGCCGAAGCGGCCAGGAATTCGTGGGGAAGCTGCATGAGAATCCCCGCTCCATCGCCAGTGGATTCGTCGCTGCCGGAGGCCCCGCGGTGCATGAGGTTCAGCAGCACTTCCTTTCCGTGCTCGATGATGGCGTGGTCCGCCCTGCCGGAGATGTTGACCACCGCCCCCACGCCGCAGGCGTCGTGCTCCCATTGCGGGTCATAAAGTCCTTGTGATTTCGGCGGTTGATTGTCCATGTCCCAGGGTAACTTTCTTGCCTGACCGTCCGTCGCGTCCACGCCGGCCGATCCTCATGGAATTGTACGACCTCCAGCACACATTCTCATTACTTATAGTTATTATATATTATATTATTTATACTTATCTGACAGCGGCTACTTGCCCGCTTTCTTATCCCAAGGCCCCTCTCCTCCGCGACGCGGGGGATTAATGGAAGAGCCTCCGACAAGCTGGTAAGATAAAACCTTGTCGCCGGAACGAAAAAGCCCACGGGCTGCCCGGTCCGGCGGCGAGGGCGACTCCATGGCGCAAGTGGACGCACAACTCAGCACGGGGCTGGCGGGCCTGGACCGCATGCTCAAGGGACTGATCCCCGGCGACAATATCGTCTGGCAGGTTCGTTCCGTCGAGGACTACGCGCCCTTCGTGGCGCCCTACTGCGACTTCGCCAGCCGGCGGGGCCAGAAGCTCATCTATTTCCGCTTCGCCCGCCACGGACCGCTGGTGGGGCCTGAAAGCGGCGCGGAAGTCCACGTGCTGCATCCCGAGGCGGGCTTCGAGAACTTCATCGGCGAGATCCACCGCGTCATCGAGAAGACCGGTCGGGGCGGTTATTACGTCTTCGACTGCCTCTCGGACCTGGCGGCCGACTGGTACAGCGACCAGATGCTGGGCAACTTCTTCATGCTCACCTGCCCCTACCTCTTCGACGTGGAGGCCATCGCCTATTTCACCCTGCTGCGCGACCGCCACTCCCATCACGCCACCGACGCCATCTCTGACACCACGCAGGTGTTCCTGGACGTCTATCGCCATCACGGAAGGGCCTACATCCATCCCCGCAAGGTCCAGCAGCGATACTCCCCCACGATGTACATGCTGCACGTCTGTGGGGACCAGGAATTCCTGCCCGTCACTGAAAGCGCCACCATCGCCGAGATCCTCAACTCCATGCCCTGGCGCGGGCTGGGGGCGGCGGCGTCCCAGGGCATGTGGGAACGCACCCTGGGCATCGCGGAAGAGGCCCTTGGGGAACTGCAAGCCGGGCGCCGCCAGGACCAGGACTCCCCCGACCATTTCCACCGACTGGTGCGGATGGCCATCACGCGAGAGCAGCGCCTGGGCGAACTGGTCGAAAAGCACATGGACCTCCACGACGTGCTGACGGTCGCCCGGCGGATGATCGGCACGGGGCTGATCGGTGGTAAAAGCGTGGGAATGCTGCTGGCGCGGGCGATCCTGCGGCAGGCCGATCCCCGCTGGCAAGAGGTGCTGGAACCCCACGATTCCTTCTACGTCGGTTCCGACGTCTTCTACACATTCCTGGTCCGCAACGGCATCTGGTGGATCCGCCAGCAGCAGCGGGACCAGTCCAATTTCCTGGCCGGGGCAGGCCGCGCGCGGCACCGCATCCTCACGGGGACCTTCCCCGATTACATCCTGCGACAGTTCGAGGGCATGCTGGACTACTTCGGCCAGTCGCCCATCATCGTGCGCTCCAGCAGCCTCCTGGAGGACAACTTCGGCAACAGCTTCGCCGGAAAATACGAAAGCGTCTTCTGCGCCAACCAGGGTTCGCGCCACAAGCGCCTGGAGGACTTCCTCTCCGCCGTGCGGACCATCTACGCCAGCGCGATGAGCGAGAAGGCCCTGACCTACCGCGCCCAGCGGGGGATCCTCGACCGCGACGAGCAGATGGCGCTGCTGGTGCAGCGGGTCTCCGGCGCGCTGCACGGACAGTTCTTCTACCCGCCAATCGCCGGGGTGGGCTTTTCGTTCAACCCCTACGTCTGGAGCCCGCAGATCGACCCCGCCGCCGGG
>Ga0315284_10001186_pt1 | contig 36884 bp, 40 predicted proteins | sample YL17G09_16_MG_FD_203696 | JGI IMG/M metagenome (GOLD analysis project Ga0315284, IMG submission 203696) | Sediment microbial communities from Yellowstone Lake, YNP, Wyoming, USA - YL17G09_16 | ecosystem: Environmental > Aquatic > Freshwater > Lake > Sediment | place: USA: Wyoming | collected...
CTTAATCCAGTTCAACTGAGAACCACGATCGATGCGAAAGTAGCCAAACTTTGGAAAATCTCACGGTAACATTCCGCTTTGAGGCAACGATACCCCTATAGTAACATTTTGCTTTGAGGCATCACGCAGTAGCGCATTACAGAGTACTGCGTAAATATCTGAACCAAAATCCCGTCATTTGTGAGTTATTCGATAAAAGCAGGTCCAGAGATTTATGCAAGAAGCAGTAGGTTCCCTGAGATTTGACATAATCGTGGAGAAGATGTGAGAGCGTTGGCGGAAGACGCGGCCAGCAACCTTTGAGGTGGCGTAAGCGTAGATTGAGTCATACCGTCTGCAAAGTTATGACGTTGGTTGTAGTAGCCCTAAGAGAGTTCATTGATTATAAAAAGAATGCCTGATTGGTCTTTCAACACAATTGTCCAGTCCCGCAGGCCTCTACCGCCGGGATCTTCATCCTCAAAGGGATGCTCTTCCGATTGTCGTCTGGCCCCCCACGATTTCTGGTCTACTGCTTCTTGCATATATTTCTGAACCAGCTTTGACCGAATTACTCGCATAGGCCAGATTCATAGTTCAGATATTTACGCAGTACTCTGTAATATCCCTTTTATCTTCGGGTGGTATACTGGGGCCTACTAGAGAAGGAACACGATGCACAATAGCCCTGCTCAACCGCACAAACCACTTATCGCTGCCATTGTCCCGACATACAACGAAGCTCTCAACGTCTCTGGCGTTCTGGAGGTTTTGCACGATGCCAGTATCCTTGACGAGATTATTCTCGTTGATGATGGCTCGACGGACAAAACAGTTGAAATTCTACGTCAAGCCGCCGCAGTGGATCGGCGTATCCAGGTGATACTACATGAAAAGAATTGGGGCAAAGGGCAGGCCATTTTCAGTGGCTGGGCCGCCACCACCGCACCGGTCATCCTGCTCTTGGACGCCGATCTCAAAAACCTGACTCCCGATCACATCCACGCTCTGCTGGTCCCTGTCCTTGACCATCGCGCTGATATGACCCTCGGCCTGTTTCGGGGAGGCCACTTCAGCACTGATTTTTCGCACTGGCTTACTCCCTTCCTGACCGGCCAACGCAGCCTGCGAGCGGAACTACTAAAGTACATCTCGCGCGAGGCCGCGGCCGGGTATGGCTTCGAGGTCGCGTTGACGGTGGCGGCAGGTCAGCGCAACTATCGCACCCGATTTGTCGCACTCAAAGGCGTCTGGCATCCGCACAGCGAATATCGCAGCGAACGCGGATTCTGGGACGGCGTGCGCTGGAGACTGCACATGTATGGCCAGATTATCTGCGCCTGGTATATCGCCACTCGCCAGCGCTCTCCCAATGCCAGAGCCTTTTTCTCGGGCTTTGGCAAGCTCTAAATTGCACCAAGATTCTCAGCCATCGCGAACCATCTGCGAGGGCTGCTCCGGCTACCGATACCCCCGTGGACCAGCCGTGCTATTTCAATTGGGCCGCCCAGCCTTTGCCAGACCTTTCCACGCAAGTCCAGGCCGCCATGGAGGCAGCCGGGCTGAAGGACGTCACCGTCAGAGCGGAGGCCTATGGCGAGAACTGCTACGACTCTCAGACCAACGAACCGGTTAGCTTCGGGGCTATGGAGACGAATTTCCACATTACGGTGAAAGTTGCTGATCTCGCCGCCAAGGACGACCTGGGGAATTTGCTCGAAAAATCCTGATCGTCCTGGATAAATTTCCGACCGGTACAACACCTGGACCGCAGCCTGGTTATATCGGCATCTCTTTCCGGACCGGTAGTGATGAACTGAATTTATGGTTTATCGTTACAGAAGGAAAATCGGCCCGTGAGGATGGGTTACTTGGCGGGGCACTGTTAGACAAATTGCTGAACAGGTAGACGTCCGCTGATCATGTTTTCCATGCCATTCGATATTTTTCGCAGCTTCGGTATGACCGGCATGGGGGTGATCGTCCTGGCGATCATTTATTCTGTGCTGCTATACCGCGGCAAATGGGGAGAGCGTTTTTCGCTGCTCAACCACTTTATCTCCGAACTGGGTGAGATGGGGGTTTCGAAAGGTGCCCGGGTTTTCAATATCGGTCTCACCGTTGGCGGTCTGGCCTCGTTGCCTTTTGTCGCCAGCCTGGGGATCGGGTTTGGGAGTATCCTGGGTTGGCTCGGTACGGCTGCCGGGATCGTCGCGACCTTGGGAGTGGCAGCGGTTGGCATCTTCCCGATGAACAATCTCACCGCACATACCATGTCAGCCAAGACCTATTTCCGCGCAGGGCTGGCAATGGTCTTCTTCTTTGGATTGGCCATCCTGTTCCAGTCCGCCGGACGAATGATCGTCCCACCCAGGGCGAACCTGCTCAGCCTGCTGGCATTCCTCGCTTACGGCTCTTTCCTGTCATTGCCTAGGAGGAAAAGGTCCGGACAGCAATCGGTCAATCCGCTCGACCCGGAACAGGTGCACGAACGGCCCCGGGTGTGGGTTTTCCCCATCCTGGAATGGGTGGTGTTCTTCGCCACGGTGGCCTGGTTATTCGGGATGGCTTTCCTGGCCCAGATTTAAACGTGTACGAGAAACCCGGCGGTTCGTCACCGCCAGTTGTTCCTATTCCCCTTCAATCATTTGCATCAGTTCCGGGAAGAGTCGTTGATTACAGGCCAACGCCTCGCCGTATGTATGGCCGGGGTTGCCCTGCCAGTCGCCGAAATAACCACCCGCCTCGCGGAAGATGGGTGGAAACGGGCCGCAGTCCCAGATATTCATTACGGGGTCGAGCATGACCTCGGCGCGGCCAGTCGCCACAAGTAGATAGCCATAGGCGTCGCTCCAGCCGCGAGAGGCGAAGGCCGCCTGGTTGATCCGCTCCCAGGCCTCGCTGTGCCCATACTTTGCCATGTTGCGGATGTTGGTAAAGCAGACATAAGCCTGGCCAAAAATGGCAACTTGCGAGACACGCGCACGCCGTCCGTTCCACCAACAGCCCAGGCCATCGGCGGCACACAGCATCTCATCCAATGCAGGATAGTACGCTGCGCCGACGCGCACTTCGCCTTCAATCTCCAGCCCGATCAAAACGGCATATAAGGGGACGCCGCGCATGAAGGATTTGGTCCCGTCAATTGGGTCTATGAGCCAGCGGCAATCAACAGACTTTGAAGCGGATAAACGGATAGGAGCAGATTCTCCGAATTCTTCTCCAAGGATGGCATGACTGGGGTAGGCTTTCTCGATCTCCCGCCGGATGAATTCTTCCGCGGCCCGGTCGGCGGCGGTGACGGGGGTGTCATCTGGCTTGAAGTCGGGGCGGAGGCCGGTGTTGTAGTAGCCGAGGGTGATGCGCCCGGCGCGGTAGGCAAGGTCAACGGCGAAGTCAAGTTCGGGTTGGAGATTCACAGAGCGTCTCCAGAAATGTTTTTTCTTCTTCGGTAGTGTGGATTTCTCCATCCAGCCAGGCCTCTTTCAACCGACGTAGGATTATTTGATAAGTGGGGCCGGGTGACAGGCCAAGTTTCCTCAGCGTGTGACCGGTCGTCTTCGGTTTGACGTGCCGCCAGCGGGAAAGATAGTTGTCAACGGACTCTGTAACTGATTCACGGATTGAAACGGATTTCTCAACGGATTCTGAATCGGACAAACGGATGGAAGCGGGTTCGTCAGCGGATTCCGAATCGGAAAAATGGATGGAAGTGTACTCGATCGAGAGCGCACAAACTGCCAGCAACGGGACTTCATCCAAGCGAGCGGTGATGACACTGGGTTTGGCGTCAGCTAGGGCGGGAAGCTCAGTATGGAGAGCAGAGAATGCCAGCAAAGCCTCGCGCAGGCTGGCGGGGAAGTCCAGACGGGCGGCGAGAGACTCGATGACAGGCGCATCCAAATCGGAGAGCCAGAGCAAATAGCCCAATGCCACCCGCCGCGGCACTCTCGCCAGGTCTGGGACACCGCGCCAGGAATCCGGTTCGGGCTGGTTGAGTTTTTCAAACAAGGGGCGGAGCGAGGCATCCCAAGCCAGTGACGGGTGGATTTCGGTCAAGATACCAAGCCCTGCCGAACGGTCCAGCATCGCAGCAGATTTCTCCTCGGCCAGTATCAGGTCCAGTTCGTGGCGCAGGCGCTCACCGGAAAGTCCGCCCAGCAGGGGTTTCGCCGCGGTAATGAGCGCCAGGTCTTCGTCGGCAATCCGGAATCCGTAGCGCTGTTCATAGCGGAGGGCGCGCAGGATACGGGTCGGGTCGTCAAAGTATGAACGGGGGTGCAGGACGCGCACCAGGCCTTTTTCCAGGTCATCCAGCCCAGCCAGGTCGTCGCGCAGTTCGCCGAAGTGTTTGCCATCCAGGCGCAGGGCCAGGGTATTGATGGTGAAATCGCGGCGACGCAGGTCGTCGGCCAGGGTGCCGCGTCTGACGGTTGGAAGAGCACCAGGTCGGTTGTATGTTTCAGAGCGCGCAGAAATCAGATCGAGAAAACCGGGAATCCCGGAGGCTTGACGGTTATGGCCGCTCGAATCGGGCAGGAACCATTGTGCCGTCCCAAAACGGGTGTGGACCGTCACCCTGCCGCCAACCTTTTTCGTCAGCGCCTGCGCCATGGCAATTGCGTCCCCCTCGACGACAAGATCGAAATCCTGGCCAGGCCAGCCAAGCAAAAGGTCCCGTACAAAGCCGCCCACAATATATAGAGGCAGGCCGCGCGCGGCGGCCTCGTCCGCAACAGTGTGAAGAAGCGAGAGCTGCGTAGATGATAAAGCATTCTCCAGCCTCCGGGCGCTTTCCTTCGATGATACCGGCCAGGATAAAGGTCGAGTCGGCATTTGCATCCTTATTTATATGATTATAGTGCAAAGGTAGATTAAAAAGGATGTGCGTTGATCTACTGAATCAACTATCGCGCGGATCCAACAGCTCACTCAAACCATCCCCGAGCAGATTCCAGCCGACCCCGAACAGGACAAGCACCAGCGTGGCCGGAATATAGACCCACCAGTAGGCGAAAATGCCCCCACCCGGGCCAAGGACCCAGTCACGCCCCATCACAAGCATGTTTCCCCAGGTGGACGATCCATCCAGGCCGATGAAGGTGAACGTGGCCTGAAGGATAACCATGCTGCCCACATCGCGTGCAGCCAACACGACAGATGGAGTTACGGAGTTGGGGAGCAGGTGACGCAGGATGATACGGGATGATCTTACTCCGATGGCACGCGCAGCCTGAATGAATTCCGCCTGCTTGAGGGTTGCAACAACCGCATTGGTGATCCGGGCATAAGGCATCCAGGAAAACAAGATCAAAATCAGCACAAGAGGGTTAACTACCTGGAACAGTTCCTGGATGGACGAAATGAATCCACCGGGCTCCTGCATCCAAACATTATGATAACGATCGAAATATCCTCCCGCCGCAACGGTCGCCGAGAACCATAACTGGTTTAAGAGTACGACTCCCGCAATGATCGGAAAGGCCAAAAAGGCATCCGTTAGGCGCATCATGATACTGCTGACCACTCCCCCCGCATATCCTGCAATGGCGCCAAACAGCAACCCAAAAACGGCCGCGAGGAGCGCTACTTCCAGACCAAAAGCGAGCGCATCGCGCGTACCCCAGATCAAGGCGTGGAACACATCCATTTGCCCCGGCAGGGTGCCCAACGGGGGGGCAAGGTCCGGGGAATGGGGCAGGCGGTCCCCCGAACTGAACCCCGACACCTTCATGAAAGGTCCGGGTGATTTGGGATTATTCGGGGAAATCAACGGTGCAGCCAGGGCGACAATGATGAACAGGCTCACAAGCAGAACCCCAACCCAATTCTGCCAGCGGGAAGAAAATCGCTTCAAGCTTCTTGACCAACGGTATCCGGCAATCGACTTGGGCAAATGAAGGTCTGTAGATGGACCCGGACGGGCAACCGTTTGCGCAGGTAATTTCTGCACCTGAGGCTGGGTCTTGGGCTCGGATGCCGCAGGTTTCCATGAAACATTCTGCGCGGTCCTGCCGAACCCTGAATTTTCCACCAGCTTCCGGCGGGGTGGAGTTTCCCGTTTTGATGATTGTTCCGCCTGTTCACGCCTCAGGCGCTCCACCGCCCAATGCATCCCCTTACGCGCACGCTGGCTGTGCGGGTTAATCTTAAGTGCCTGTTTAAGATAATTTACACTGGCACGCGGGCTGGCAACCGCAGCCAGGAAAAGCCAGGGTTCTTCAGAATCCGGATCCAAAGCGACAGCCTGCTCGGCCCAGCCGCGCGCAGCCTGACGGTCGCCGCGCTGCATGGCTTGCTGGGCGTTCAGAAGGGTCCTGCGAGCAAATTCCGGATCGGGCTTCATGGAACAGGTACGGGTATTGGTTAGACGTTCTTGTTATTGACAAAGAACAATATTCCAGACACCACGCCATCGGCCACTACATCTGGATGTTGAACAAGAATTTCACGGTCAAGGTTAGGAAGCCGGTCTCTATGATGGCTGCGATTGTGGCAGGGTCAATCGCACTGAATCCATGATAATCAGTCATATCATGATAGGATGACTTCTTCCCGCACGCGTGGATCAAGCAATGCCATCAATATATCCATCACGAACATTAATGTGAGCACGATAATTACACTGTAAACCGAAAACCCCAATGCAGCCGCGGAATCCGGAATTCCCTGCATGGATTTTACAATTAGATCGGAAATACCATAGTAGGAGAAAATGATTTCGACCACAAATACCCCCGTTATGAGCGAAGCTGCCGAAAGCACCAGACTGGTAATGGATGGAGCCAGGGTATTCGGGAAAGCATGTTTCCATATGATTTTGTTTTCGCTCGCGCCGCGCGCCCTGGCGGCGATTATATATTCCTTTGTCCGCTCGGCAATGATGGTCGAGCGCGTAATGCGCCCAAGGGTTGCCCAGTGATACAGGCTGAGTGTTATTACCGGCATTACCAGGTGACGGAGTGCGTCCCATGTGACATCCAGGCGATGGTTGAGTAATCCATCGAGCGTATACATGCCGGTATATTGGATGAATCCCTGCGCTTTCAGATCCAACGAGAGCACCATATTCAACCTGGAAGGCGCAAACCAGCCAAGGCCGACATAAAAGACCGCAATCAATATGATTGAAAGAATAAAAGGTGGAAAAGAAGTGGATATGAATGCTGCCAACCGGAAGGTGTTATCGACCGCTTTCCGTTGATTCCAACCTGAATACACACCGCTCACCAACCCCAAAGGAACAAAAAACAGAATCGAGTAAAGAGTCAGTTCTGCAGTTGCAGGTGTCCGTCGGAGCAAAGCCGGCAATACATCCTCCCCCATGGTTGGACTATATCCCCATGTTCCCTGCAAGAGAGACTTTAGCCAGTATGAATATTGAACCAGAAATGGATCACGTAAGTGATACATTTCGATATACACTTCGGTCATCCGCTTGATTTGTGTTTCTGTCAGGCGTCTAGCATTTGGTTGATAGTAAAGTGATATGCGTGCTTCAGGGGGGGTCAGCATCACGCCTGCATAAAGAAGCATCGTGATAATGATGAGCGTAATGGGAATCGCGATAATTCGGCGGAGGATAAAGTGCACAAAAGGCGGCATGGCGTTCCTTTCCTGATATTCCTATTTTACTACATCCACCGCGTGAGCCAGGATAGTCCCCGGCTGGTCCCATCTCATGTTTCAGCAAGGGCGCGTGGGGATAGTGTATGCTATACTTCATAATGAATATGGAATATAAATACGCCGCCGAACGCCCCAATTACGCCGATCTGGCCAGCGGGCACGTTTTTTACAGCCTGCCAGGGTCCCCGGCATTCCCGATCCGCCTGGCGAGCGAGATTTACCAGCGCTGCCTGGCATTCCGCGGGACGGGGAGTTCACCCTGCACTGTATATGACCCGTGTTGTGGTGCAGCTTACCATCTCAGTGTCATCGCTTACTTGCACTGGGACTCGGTCTGCCGGGTGATTGGCTCGGATATTGACGAAAAAGCCGTACAACTGGCCGAGCGGAACCTGGGCTTGCTCACACCCGATGGGATGGAGAGGAGGAGTCGGGAACTATCGGCCATGGTGCACCTGTATGATAAAGAATCCCATAAAGGCGCATTTGAGAGCATTACCCGGATGCAGGAACAGGTAAACCGGTTGACCGCGGTCCGCCCTATCCAGACGCGCGTCTTTCGGGCTAACGCCACCGAGGCTGCCGGCCTGCGAGAGGGTCTGCAGGATACCGCCATTGACATCATCTTCACCGATGTCCCCTACGGACAACACTCACGATGGCAGGAAGTCCCAATGCAAGATCCGGTCTGGGCGATGCTGAACACGCTCCTGGAGTTCTTATCTCCTCAGAGCATAGTGGCGGTCGCGGCTGATAAAGGACAAAAAATATTACACGAAGGCTATCAACGATTGGAAAAGATGCAGATCGGGAAGCGGCAGATCATAATCCTGAAACCTGCCTGATCTACTGCTTCTTGCATAAATCTCTGAACTTGCTTTTATCGAATTACTCACAAATGACGGGATTTTGGTTCAGATATTTACGCAGTACTCTGTAAAAGTCTCGAGTGTAAAAGGATATCTAGATTGCATTATCATCAGTCTCCTTTCCAGAGGGTCGTAATCGGGTATAATTCGCCGCATGATGCTGAACCCGCTCCCGGCCCTTAGCACCCGAAACCCATCCAGGTCTGGTTAGGTTCAGTTCGTTACGCACACCGGCGGCTCCCAGACCTGAGGAGCCGTTTTTGTTTACCCTCACCCCTGCGCCCCTCTCCCAATAGGAGAGGGGATGGGGGTGAGGGCAAAAAAAGAAAAATGGACATCAAAGACTTAACCCAAGCCATGCACGCCTTCGTCCGTTCGAAAGGCTGGTACGAGCCGGACAGCAAACGTCCACAGACGCCGCGCAACCTGGCCATCTCGCTTTCGCTGGAAGCCAACGAAGTGCTGGAACATTTCCAGTGGCGCGAGGAGACGCCGGGGAAAGAAGAACTCGCTTCGGAACTGGCCGATGTGGCCTTATATCTTTTACAATTGGCTTCGGTCTCCGGGGTTGACCTGGAACAGGCGGTTTTGAAAAAGCTCGAAACCAACACCTCTCGCGAATGGGATAAATGATTTGAAAAGGGCGCAACACGTCCCCTTCGGGGATGATATTGCGCCCCTACAGGAAAACGAATGAACATCACCATCTTCGGCGGTTCCCAACCCCAACCCGGCTCGCCCGCCTACACGGAGGCTTTCGAACTCGGCAAACTGCTCGCGTTGGCCGGGCACACCGTCCTGACTGGCGGCTACGTCGGCACGATGGAAGCCGTCAGCCGCGGCGCGAATGAAGCCGGCGGACACGTCATCGGCGTGACCTGCGCGGTCATCGAAGCTTGGCGCGGCGTGCGCGCCAACGCCTGGGTGCAGGAGGAACGTCGCTTCGCCACCCTGCAGGAGCGCCTGAACGAACTCGTCCTGGCCTGCGACGCAGCGATTGCGCTGCCTGGAGGTCCCGGCACGCTGACCGAGATCTCTCTCACCTGGAACCTGATGATCGTGGATTCCATCCCGGCGAAACCGCTGATTTTAACCGGAGCAGGCTGGAGGTCCGTGATGGAATCGTTTTACAATTCGTTCGAAACCTACGTTCCGCAGAACCAGCGCGATCTGCTGCATTTTGCGCCGGATGTACAATCAGCCGTCGCCATCCTCCCCAAGTACCATTAACCATTCCCTATTTCCTGATTCCCAAATTACCGAGGAACTTATGTCCGACGAAAAACTTACCCCCCGCAATGTTGATTTCTCCGAATGGTACAACCAGATCGTCCTGCGCGCCGAGCTGGCCGACTACGCCCCGGTGCGCGGCTGCATGGTCGTGCGCCCGTATGGCTGGGCGCTGTGGGAGAATATCCAGCAGGCGCTCGACCGCCGCTTTAAAGAGACCGGCCACGTCAACGCCGCCTTCCCGCTCTTCATCCCAATGTCCTTCCTCGAAAAAGAGAAGGAGCATGTGGAAGGCTTCTCGCCCGAACTGGCCGTTGTGACCATCGGCGGAGGCGAGAAACTGGAAGAGCCGCTCGTGGTGCGTCCCACCTCCGAGACCATCATCGGCCACATGTACAGCAAGTGGATCCAATCCTACCGTGACCTGCCAGTGCTGATCAACCAATGGGCCAACGTCGTGCGTTGGGAGCTGCGCACCCGCCTGTTCCTGCGCACGCTGGAGTTCTACTGGCAGGAGGGTCACACCGCCCACGCCACCGAACAGGAAGCGCGTGAGGAAACGATGCGCATGCTGGATGTCTACGCTGACTTCGCCATCAACGAGGGCGCGGTGCCGGTCATCAAAGGCGTCAAATCCGAGGCCGAGAAATTCGCCGGCGCGGTGCAGTCGCTGTCCATCGAAGCCATGATGGGCGATACGCGCGCCCTGCAATCGGGCACCTCGCACTTCCTCGGCCAGAACTTTGCCAAGGCCTTCGACATCCAGTTCCTCGACGAGAACAACACCCTGCAATTCTGCTGGACGACCTCCTGGGGACTCTCCACCCGCTTCATCGGCGCCATCATCATGACCCACGGCGACGACCAGGGATTGATCCTGCCGCCCCGCCTGGCCCCCATCCAGGCCGTCATCGTCCCGATCTTCAAATCGGACCCCGAAACCGCCACCGTTATGGAGACCGTGACCCGCCTCCAAGCCGAACTCAAGGCCGCCGGCATCCGCGTCAAAGTGGACGATCGCACCGAGGTCACGCCCGGCTTCAAGTTCAACGACTGGGAGATGCGCGGGGTCCCGCTGCGGATCGAGGTCGGCCCCAAAGACATCGAGAAGGGGACCGTCGCCCTGGCACGCCGCGACACACCGGTGCGAGACGGCAAACCCGGGCGGGAGGGCAAGTCCTTCGTCCCGCAGGCCGGTCTGGCCGCGGCTGTCGCGGACCTGTTGACCGACATCCAAAAATCCCTGCTGGAACGCGCCACCGCCTTCCGCGATAGCCACATCTTCGACCCGAAAGACTACGCCGAACTGACACAGATCGTCCAGAATGGCTGGGCCTATTCCTGGTGGTGCGAGTCCGCCGAATGCGAAGTCAAGGTGAAGGAAGACACAAAAGCCACCACCCGCTGTATGCCGCTCGACCAGCCCGGCGGGAAAGGCGAGTGCATATACTGCGGAAAGGCCGCATCTCAAAAAGTGTATTTCGCACGGGCATATTGATATTCCAGACGTGAATTACAGAGTACTGCGTAAATATCTGAACCAAAATCCCATGAAATGCGAGCAATTCAGCAATAGTAGGTTCAGATTTATGCAAGAAGCAGTAAAAGCAAAGAAAGCCGAGAAGAAACAAATTCTGGACGAATTCATTGCAGCAACGGGTTACCATCGCAAGGTTGCGACCCAGATCTTGAAGCATGGTCGACCACGATGCAGCGGTAAAAAGCATGGACTACCGAAGATCTATCAGGGCGATGTAGTGGTGGCCCTGGAGCAGATCTGGCAGGTCTGCGGACGGATCTGCTCCAAGCGACTGCAACCCTTTCTGCCGGAGATGCTAAAAGAGCTGGAGCGGTGCGGCGAGTTGCAACTGTCTGCAGACACCGAGGAAATTGTATTGCAAATGAGCCGTTCTACCATGGATCGCTGCCTATGCCCGGCACGCTTTGAGCATCCGCATGGTCTGAGTACCACCAAACCTGGCAGCCTGCTCAAGAAGGCCATCCCGGTACGTACCTACACTCCTTGGGAGGAGTAAAAGCCCGGATTCATGGAAATTGACCTGGTTGCGCACTGTGGGGAAACCACAGAAGGCCAATTTCTGAACACTTTGACCTGTGTGGACGTCTCTACCGGCTGGACCGAGTGCCTGGCGGTGCGCCAACGCAACCAGCAGACCGTCTTTGAAGCCATCCAAGCCATGCGGGCTCGTTTGCCATTCTCTTTGTTGGGGATCGATTCGGACAACGGCAGCGAGTTCACACTTGCACCTGACGCAAGTGCAGGTGTCAACGATCTGCCTACCGCTACTGCCTCGCCGAAAAGATCACCTTCACCCGCTCCCGCCCTTACCAGAAGAACGACCAGGCGCATGTCGAACAGAAAAACTGGTCTGTTGTCTGCCGTCTCATCGGCTATGACCACTTCGAGACTTACCCAGAATACCTGCTCTTGCAGAGCCTCTACGCAGACTTATGTTTATACTCCAACTTCTTCCAGCCCGTCCTCAAACTGGTCGCCAAAGAACACATGGACAAAAAGATCATCAAACGCTATGATACGGCTGCTACCCCTGGCCAACGGGTCATGACGTCCAAGGATGTCCTGTTTGAAACCAAGCCCCGCCTGACTAACTGGTATATCCAACTCAATCCAGCCCATCTGAGAACCACAATCGATGAGAAAGTAGCCATACTTTGGAAAATCTCACGGTAATATTTTGCTTTGAGGCAACGATACCACTAAAGTAAGATTCGGCTTTGAGGCATCACGCCCGAGAATCGAACCGCGAAGCTGCGACAGCGTACCCGTAGGGTAAGAACGCCAAGAGAACGTATTCAAATCTTCGCGCACTTCGCTCCTTCGCGGTGAAAATTCATCGTTGACGAACATTAAGAACACCCTGATTACTGAACGTTCTTGTATTGAAAAATGGTATCCCTTAATGTATACTCTAGTTACGGTTGAACTTTTGTTATAAATACAGACCGCACGGGAGAGGGGTTCCTCCGTCGCCCGGCGATATCGAGAGGAGACAGGCAATGAAAAAACACATTCGCATGATCGGGATAGCCCTGGGGGTAATCCTGTTAATGTTGGCGTGCTCGATGCCATCTATTGTTACGACCACGGGTCCGAACCTGGAGGGCACGCAGGCGGCGCTGGCGCAGACGCAAACAGCGTTGAACAACGTCCCGGCGCAGTCGCCAGCCGCCCCAACCGCGCAGCAGGCGGCAACTGCCACGCAAGAGCAGCAACCTCCTCCTCCCGTGGAGCAGGATATTCAGGCGCTGATCGATTCCTCGAACATCCTCGTGTACGAAGATATTTCCGGTGACTCGTCTTACGTGCCGTACGTGCTGCGGGCTTTGAAATCGGTGGGCGGGCATCACGAGTATGTGGCGGACGCGATGGGGACCTTCATGGACAAGCTGGATTCGGGTACCCAGTGGGACCTGATCATTGTGGCCGCTGAAATGCACAGGGCGATCAGCGGGGAATACTGGACGGCGATCAAGGATCAAGTGGACGACAACGCGGCCTTGGTGGCGGAGGTATGGTACCTGGACCAGATCAGCGCCGGGAAGATTGGGCCATTTCTGAGTGAGTGTGGGGTGAAAGTGCAGGCAGATTGGGGGCGCGACATAGGGGATAATCCAATTGATTATGGGATGTATTGGGTGGTTCCTAGCCATCCGGTCTTCAACACGCCTAACTCGGTGGAACGCTTCAATTCCTCGTTGATTGATTATGCTTGGACGGGCGACGTAGGAGACTTCTTGGAGGTGACCGACAGCTCGAAAGCGGAAATCCTGGCCAGCCATGCACAGGGGCAGGATAGTAACTATGGGCTGATCACATCGTGCATGGACGGGCGGGTGATCTTGCAGACCTTCTGCAGCCACGATTACCCCACCAACGATATGGTCGCCCTATGGGAGAACTACATCAACTACACGCTGACGAACCACTTCCTGGCAACGCGCTAGGAGGTTTTTCGTTGGAAGGTTTCTGCAGACGGTGAGACGCAAAGAGGCCGGCTACGCCAATCTGGGTAGCCGGCCTCCAATAGGCGCAATTCTTTACTCTTTCTTTAGAATTGCCTGGGTTGTCTGGACCAGCCTGTCACGCAGGACATAGCCATTCACACCGGCTTGTTCCATGCCGAGCAGTACGCCGCCGATAACGGGGGGGACGGTCAGTCGAATCAACCGCGCGCCCGGCGCAGCACCAAGGATGGTCTCTTGAATCGTTTCGCTCAACAGGGGATGACCGTCGTGCAGACTGCCAATCAGCACCACGTCAAAGCTCATTTCTTGCAGGTCTAATTGGTTGATGACGCCAATGGCGATCTGGGCCAGTTCGTAACCGGCCCAGCGCATCACTTCCAGGGCTTGTGGGTCGCCTTGCCGGGCGGTCTCGAAGACGTGCAATACCAGGGCGGGGTCGAACTGGTAGCGTAACAGGTAGACCCCTTCGACCAGATCATCCAGGTCTTTGGCGCCGGTGTGTTTCAAGAAGACCTGGGTGAGGGCGGTTGACGGTCCGCGCTTGAGCCACTCGAAGGTGACGGCTCGCATGGCCCGGGCAACGATGTCAGAGCCACCGGCATACTCCCCGGACCAATATCCGCCACCGCCAACGGCGCGACCTTCACGCTTGTGGTCTTTGCTCCAGCCGCGACCGTTGCAGCCGGTGCCGGCGACCAAAGAAACGCCCCAGCCCTCCGTCGCCCCGGCCAGAATCCCCAGCGTGGCATCGTTGACGATTTCCAACGGACATTTCAGGGTAAGCGGGGCGATGGCGTCCAGGTGGGCCTGGCGCTGGCTCGGCCAGTCGTATCCGCCGATCCCCATCCCGGCCCCGGCAATCTGCGCCACCGTGAGGTTCGCATCCTTCATCGCACGGGCCGTGACCTCCAGCAGGACGCGCGTCAAACCGTCGTAGCCGACGCCCTCCCAGTTGCCGGGTCCGCCCGTGGCGAAGCCAAGGGCCTGGCCGGTTTCGTCTGCGATCAGGGCGTGGGTCTTGGTACCGCCAACGTCAACGCCGAGATAATATTTCATGAATAATTCTCCATTTACACCTGTTTGAAGAATTGCGGCAGGTAGGGTTTGTTCGTCTCCAGCAAGTCGTCCAGCACCGCCTGGACTTGGTCAGCTTTGGGGCCGAGCGGATGGACGAGCAGGGCCTGGTAGGCGGCTTCCCGGTCGCCGTGGACGGCCGCCTCGACGGTCAGCAGCTCATAGGCCTTCACGTGCGCCAGCAGGCCGAAGCAGGCGGGCGGCAGGGGTTCAACCGGCAGCGGGTGGATGCCTTTCCGGTCCACTTTGGCGGGCATTTCCAGCACCCAATCGGCCGGCCAGCCGGGGACGGCGCCGTTATGACGCACGTTGACGACGTGCATTTCGCCCATGTCGTTGTAATGGGCGTTGAGTAATTGCGTCGCTACGGTGGAGTAGTAGGCGCCGCCGCGCAGCATCAGGTCGGCGGGCGGTTCGTTCAGGTTGGGGTCGGCGTACTGTTTCAGGAGGCCCTTCTCGATCTCGATTACTTCTTCGCCGCGCGAGGGCGGCCATTTCTCCTGTGCATCCAGCTTATGATTGGTGTGATAGTAATATTGCAGGTAATAGTTCGGGATCATGCCCAGCGACTCGACCGTACGCGGATCCCACTCCGGTTCGGCTTCGGACTTGAGTTCGGCGATAAAGGCGGTGAGCACCTGCGGCCAGACGTCTTCGCCATCTATGGTGAAGCCGCGATGCCAGGAGAGGTGGTTCAGGCCCAGCGTGTTCAACTCGGCCCGTTCCAGCGGGATTTCCTTGCCGGTGGATTTCTCCAACTCTTTCACGACTTGCATCTTCATCCCAATGGGCGCATTGCACACGCCGACCGAAGGGACCTCGGGCGAGTAGCGCTGGAGCGCCTCGGTGACCAACCCCGATGGGTTGGTAAAGTTGACCAGCATCGCGCCGGGGGCCAGTTCCTGCATATCCCTGGCAAGTTTCAAAAGCACCGGGATGGTGCGCATAGCTTTCGCCATACCGCCGATGCCGGTCGTCTCCTGGCCAATCAAACCATGCCGTCTGCCGAGATATTCATCTGCCACGCGCGCCGGCATGTGTCCCACACGGATTTGCGTGGTGACGTAGGTGGCATCCTTGATGGCGGCGCGCTGGTCCGTGGTCAGCACCACCTTGAAGGGATTGCCTTTGGCCGCCACCATGCGCTGGGCGAACCCGCCTACGATTTCCAGGCGCTGCGCGTCGATGTCCATCAGCCAGAGTTCAGTCACGGGCAGGCTCTTGATCCGCTCCAGGAATCCGTTCACCAATTCAGGTGTATACGTTGAGCCGCCACCGATCACTGCGATTTTCATAAAAATATATCCTTTCTCGATCTTACGTCTAATGCGATGAGTTGATTTCCAGAACGCAACCACAAAGTCTTAAAGGCACAAAGTGATCTGGTATTCTTGCTTTTTACGATACCTGCTTTTTCGTGCCCTGGTGCTTTCGTGGTAGCGCGTTTTATTTCCAGAACTGCGGCAAATATTCTTTGTAACTGGTCAAGTAATCGTCCAGGATTTGTTTCGCCAACTCGAAATCATCCACAACCGGGTCGAGTAGCAGGCATTGCAAGGCTTTCTGCCGGTCGCCTTCGACGGCCGCCTCCACACACAACTGGGTGACGGTCGTTTCACGGCGCAAGAGCTCGGCCACCGGTTCGGGGAACGCACCCACGTGCACCGGGTGGATGCCGTCGCCATCCACCACCACTGGAGTCTCTACGGTTGCGCCGTGGGGCAAATTGGAAATTTGCCCCGTATTCGGCAGGTTGGCTGCGAGATGGTAATGTGTCCCGGCGGCGGCCACGTTCTCGATCATCTCCAGTGCGCCTTCCGAGTCGGTTTCTAGCAGACCTTCAATGGTCATCTCGCCATCGGCCATACTTTTGAGCCTTTCATGGCTGAATTCGCGCACGGCGGCGTTCATGTCCCAATCGTACAGTTTGATGTCGTATTTGTCCCAGGGTTTGGTGAGCGGGTCGGAGACCCAGGGCAGGTATTCGCATAGATGAGTGTCGCCTGGTACCGGGAACAGGCCGAAAGCTTCGAAGACCCGCCTCGTCAACGGCTCAAAGGCCGGGTCCAGTTCGTTCCAGCGCCGCCGGAAGAGCGGATAGAGGTCCTCGCCGGTCTGCCGGTCGCGGATGGACAGGATCCACGAGAAGTGGTTCAGCCCGGCGGCGCGGATGTCCACGCGCGGTACGATCTGCGCTTTGACCTGGTTGTGGAGCGGAGCCTGGATGATATCGGCGTGCATCCCGACGATGCCATCGGGAACCGTGATGCCCAAGTCTTTGGCGAGGGCGATGCCGACCATGGTGTAGCCGATGAAAATCTGGTGGCACAAGCCGATGGCTTTGATCTTGCTGTGACGGTTGACCGCGTCGCAGATGCGAATCATCGGGTTGGTGAAGTTGATGAACCAGGCGTCTGGACAGGCCTGCTCCATATCGTGGGCGATCCCCATCACCGGACCGATGTTGCGGGCCGCGTGGGCGAACCCGCCCGGCCCGCCGTTTTCGGCGTATGGCTGGCGGACCCCGTACTTGAGTGGAATTTCGAAATCCTTTCTCCACAACCCTTCACGCGCTCCTACTTCGATGGCCGAGACGACGAATTTCGTATCGCCATCCAAGGCATCTTGATAGTTGGTGTACCCGCTGATGGAGATCCCGGCATCCCACTCGCGGTTGAGGCGTTCGGCCAGACGCTTGACGATATCGAGCATTTCCGGGTTGTGGTCCACCAAGGCCAGGGTGCTGCCGCGCAGTTTCTTTGAGCGCATCAGAGCGGAGAGGGTGTTTTCGCCGAAGGAGGCGCTGCCTGCGCCAATCACGACAATTTTGGTTGGGAGGGTCATTTCATTGCCTTATGGTGATAGGGTTATATTCAGGCGCTCCTCTAATGGAGTGAGCGTCTCCAGAATGATTCGATCGATATCCGGCGTAGGGGTTGAAAAGATTTTTTGCCAGATATTGTTCAGAGCCTTGTTTAGTTTATCTTCAACGAGTCCCCACATGGGAATGCGTTTGTAAGCCCGTCCGGTCTTGAATGATTGGACCACCGGTGCATAGAGAGGATCGGATTCGATTTGATCCAGCGCTGCGAGCCGGGCAGGGATGAGTCCCGTTTTCTGGAATAAAAGGGCCATGGTTTCTGTCGAGGTCAGGTAGCGGATCAATTCGAGGGCAGATTTTTCCTGCTCGGGTGGGATGTGTTTCCAGATAATCAGATTTGATCCGCCGATGAAAGGAATGCCCGGTTGGGCAGCCATACCGACAACATCCGTTAATTGTTTTGGCCAGCGCCCTCGCTTGAGTTCATGCAACGAGGGAGGGTAACGCAACGTGATGGCAGTCTCGCCGTCAGAAAACGCGTTGAGACAGGCGGTATCATTCATGCTTTGAGAGGCAGGGGAGAGGAAGCGATAAAGCTCAAAATAATTACGCAAACCGGCCAGGGTGCTTGGATTGGTGAAGAACACCTGGCGGCCATCTGTGGATATGAAATCTCCGCCACTCTCCCAGACATAGCTGGACGCATTGTGCATGATGCTCAAGAAGTTCCCGCCGGTTGGGATGGCGAGAGGATTGCGAACTCCATTTTGTTGCAGCTTTTCCAGAGTTTGCATAAAATTTTCGGAGGTTGCAAACGCGGACGCCGCGTCTACGCCGGCTTTTTCCAGCAAATCGCGCCGGTAAAAGACCAGGTAAGTGTCGAGCAGCCAGGGGATTGCCAGGATGTTTTCACCGTCAAAGTCGAGGCAGCTTTGCCACATTTCGCCCAGGAAGACCTCTGTGCCACCGATGGCATCCACCTCGTCTTTCTTGAATGCCCGCAGGCTGTTTTGACCGGCGAGGCTTCCCATCCAAGTATCACCGGTCTCAGAGACGACCGGACCGTGCCGAAAGAGGCTGATTTTCATGATCTCAGTCCAGGCGATGTCCCAGTCGAAAATCTGGATGTCAACCACGGTTTTTTGCTGTCGTTCGAATTCTTCAATCAACGGCCGGATCTCCTCGGGGTTGTCTATTGTATCGTTGATGGAAATTTCTAATTTTCTCATTCTTCTCCTTTTCCAGCGATTCCTTGCCTGTTCATCCTACGTGGACGGCGCCATTAATGGACGGTCAGCTCGTACCAGTTTTCGCCGAGCACCTGGCTGCCCGAAGTGAGCGCCACAGATAGCTTGTACTTCCCCGCTCCTAAAGACGGCAAAGTCAATTTGGTCTCGGCCGAGATGCCGTCGGCAGGGATGTCCAATGGGAAGGTGGCGGAGGCGATGTCGCCTGTCCCGCCTTCCAGCCGCCACTCGCAGGCCGTGCCGGGGAAAGCCTGTAGCAGGTCATTGACGGCGCGAAAGGAGAGCAGCGCGGCTTTCCCGGCTTCGATTTCTTCCGGGATCATGAAACTGGGCAGCACCGGCTGCATGGAACGGCGCAGGGCGTCGAAAGCCGGCTTTGGGGTGCGCCAGTAATCCAGCACCGACCAGGTCACGGCCGGCCAGGGGTCGGTGAAATCGAATTGGAAGATTCCGGTTACTTTTGCCTTCCTTCGTTCGTTTTCGGGGTAAGATTTTGCGCGCCGGAAGCATTCAGTGGCATATTGGATCAGGTGGCTCTGGTAAGCCTGACTGTTGGTGACAAACTCTTCCAGTGACGTACCAATCTGGACACCATTCTCGAAAGTCTCCATGAATTGGATGTTGCGGAAACGCCAGGTTTGCCAGACTTCGCGAGCGTGTCGCAAATCCTCCGGCATTTCCTCCACAGACGGGAGATTCTGATAGATGGAGCGTTCCATTTTCATGCCCCGTTTCATGGCCCAGCTTTGGATCTTTTCGTGGAGCGGTCTCAAGCCAGGCGTCTTTTCGGTGAACGTCCATAGGGCCATACCGGCCTTCATCAGAAGCTTTGCGGAGCCTTTGATTTTCTTATGAGACTCTATCCAGTTCTTGAGCTGCAGTAGCTCGGAAAAGCCGGCGTCGGGACCGTACTGCGGTAACATGCGCTGGACGTTCTCTTTCACCGGCAATCCCTGTGCCCCGTATTCGGTGATAAACGGTGCGCCGGCCAGGTTTTGGAAATCGCGCCAGTGACCGAAATACCAACCCGGATAGGTGTGCCCGTCGCCAGTGCCGGAGTTGCGGTGGACGTAACGGGTCGGGTCGAGTTCGCGGGCGATCTGTTCCAGCCGGGCATCCAGGTCGCGGTTCTGAAGCGGGTCGTGGATGCCGTCTGCTCCGGTCATCCAGGGCGAGTCCCATGGGCTTTCATTGTGACAACACCAGGCTGCGATGGACGGGTGGTTATAAAGCAGCTTTACCATTGCCAGCAATTCGCGCTCGGCTTCGGCATGGAACTCTGCTTCATCCGTGTAACCCCACTGAAGAGGAAAATCCTGCCAGACCAGCATGCCTGCCCGGTCGCAGGCTTCGTGAAACTCCGCTGGCAGCACATGGGCGTGGAGGCGTAGTATATTAAGGTTGGCCTGTTTGGCCAGGGCCACATCGCGAGTGTAAAAGTCGCCGCCCGCACCGCCACCGAAGGGATGGTCTTTGGAAGTGGCTGCCTCCGGGAATAGAGTTTCGGATAGCCACTGCGAGGCGATGTAGTTAGAGCCGCGTAGGAAATAGGATTGCCCGTTGATCCCCCAGCAATAGCCATCCTCCAACCGGACAGTTCGAAAGCCGAACAGACTGGTGCAGGCTGTGGCATCGCTGGTTGCGATCAGCGCCATCGAGACCTCGTACAGGTGCGGAAATCCCCGGTCCCAGGGTTGCCAGAGACGTACGTCGGGCACAGACAACTGCACCGAATGGACGCTTTTACCGGCCGGCAGTTTGAGCTTGAATTTGGCCGCCTGTGCTTCCCCCTCGAAATTCTCCGGTGCGCAGCGGACCTCGAGACGGGCCTCCTGTTTCTGGGCTCGATTAAGCACCGTCACTTCCATGTGCAGGACGGGTGGCTTGGATTCCAGGTCGGCGCGCAGGAGCACCTGATCAATCGTCAGCGAACCGTGTTCCTTCAGGTAGACGCGATTCCAGATGCCGCCTGTATTGTAAGATTGGCCTGCGGAATCCCATCCGCCGCCGGGACGGCAATCGTGGTGATTGAGGATGCCTTTGATTAGCCTCTTGTGCAAGTGCCAGCCGTCCAACCCAGGTTTTTCATAAGGACTCTCGACGCGTACAGCCAGGACGTTTTGCCCGCTGCGGAGGGCGCGGGTGACCTCGAAGGCGAAAGGTTCAAAATAACCGGTGTGGTGTCCGAGATGTTCCCCGTTGAGATAGGCATCAGCGAAATAATCCACGCCGTCGAAGTGCAGAGTCGCATAATCTCCCTTGCGCCGGTGTTTGAATTCACAGCGGAACCAGACGACGCCGTGGTGATTCAATCCACCCAGGAACCAGTTCTGCGGGATGAACATGGTCGGCCAGGCAGAATCGTCCCAATCAGGGCGAGCGAAGTCGGTGTTGTCTTCGGTAGAGAAACGCCAATTGCCTGAGAGAGAGATAAACGCATCCTCCTCTTGCTGAAATAGAATGGTCATCAAGTGCTCTTCTGGGTTGACAGTGGGTTTCAAGATGCTCTCCACGAGAATAATATCACACGTTGAGTATGTAAGGAATAATTTTCCTCCAATCGCCTCAGGATTTTACTGCTTCTTGCATAAATTTCTGAACCAGCTTTGACCGAATTACTCGTATAGGCCAGGTTCATAGTTCAGATATTTATGCAGTACTCTGTAACAAAGTCGCGTGTCGCTCCCCTTCGTGCCCCTACGGAGCACTTCGGGGTACAGGCGGGGATAATGCGGGCTCGACGTCACTGCCTTCGGCAGTTCGCAATGATTCAGTGGTTTCCTGCGCCGATCACAAACAGCTAATGCTGAAACCGAATGGTGAAATTCAGGGTTCATATCTTCAACCTTGCATTACAATTGTCTCCATGCCTTCTCTCTCGGACAAACTCAAATCTCTGGGTATCAAGGTCGGCGCCCCAGACCTCCTGAAGGCCGCGCCTGTCCACCGTTATGGGATTGATTCCGTCGTGGCCGGCGCGTACCATTCCACCCCTGCCGGAGAGACGTTTGTCGCCGAACAGACTTTCGATGCGGAGTATCGCCACGGACACGCTGCCATACGGCCCGGAGTCCCGTTTGAAGCACTGGCAGCCTGGTCACGGGAGCCGCGTTTCCGCGAACTCCCTCTCGAAGCCTATGCCTTCCTCGATACCGAGACCAGCGGTCTGGCCGGCGGGACGGGGACGTACGCTTTCCTGGTCGGCGTCGGGCGCTTCATGTCACCGGAATCTGAAACGGACAAACGGATGGAAACGGATTCATCAACGGACTTTGAAGCAGATAAACGGATTGGAACGGATTTGGTAGCGTACTCTGTCGTGGAGTCACGGACGGAAACGGATTCGTCAACGGGCTTCGAAGCGGATAAACAGATCGAAACGGATTCCAGCACAGACAAGCGAATGGTTTTCCGCCTCCAGCAGTTTTTCATGCGCGACCCGGCCGAGGAAGCGGCCCTGCTCGAAGGTCTGGCCGAGTTCCTGGCTCCTTGCCAGGCGTTGGTCACGTTCAACGGTAAAGGTTTCGACGCACCCTTGCTCATTACGCGTTACTCGTTGCACAATATCCCCTGTCCTTTTGGCGATTTTGCTCACCTCGACCTTCTCCCGCTGGCCCGGCGCCTGTGGCGTGATCGGCTGCCGTCGCGGGCACTGAAGTATCTCGAAGAGAACGTGCTCTCGGCACCGCGCACGACGGAAGAAGTGCCTGGCTACGAAATCCCTTATCTGTATTTTGACTATTTGCGCAGCGGTGATGCCCGTCCGCTGAAAGGCGTGTTCTACCACAATGCCATGGATGTGGTGGCGATGGCTGCCCTGCTATCGCACGTGGACGCCATTCTGGATGACCCGTTCAGCGAATTGGTCGAGCATGGCCTGGACGTGGTGGCATTGGCGAAATTTTTCGAGGACCTGGGCAACTGGGATATCGCCGCGCGGCTCTTCGAACGTGGCCTGGAAATGGAATTACCCGAGGCGGATTTCTGGCTGGCCCTCGAGCGTCTTTCTCGCTTGCAGAAGCGCCGCGGGGACCTGGAAACGGCCGTCCGATTGTGGGAGCGCGCCGCCGCGCAAGGTCACATCTACGCCCACGTGGAATTGGCGAAATATCACGAACACCAGCTCCGCGACTATCCCGAAGCATTGAAATGGACGCACAGTGCCGTGGAACTGGTCGGTACGCTCGACATCCCGCGCTATGTGTATAATCACTGGATGGAAGAATTGGAACACCGTAAGAAGAGGCTGGACGGGAAATTGCGAAAGTAACCCGGGTTCGGTTGAGAGGAGTTGATGTGAGGATGAAACCAAATGCTCGAAAGTTTTTCATTGGGCTCGCTTTGAGCACCATCCTGGCTGCCATGTTGGCCTGTGGGGGAACGCCGACCGCGCTCACAGCGACAGCCACTGCGAGTATTCCCCCGATCGAAACCAGTCTGCCCACGCAGACCTCCGTCCCGCTCTACCAGTTGGTGACCTTGGACTCCATTACCCGTCATGAGGTGAGCGAATCGCCAATCTATACGCTGGATGCCCAAATTCCTGTCCTGCAGGGCAGCGACGATCCGCGCGTGATTAATTTCAATAATGAGATGACTCAATTGACGCAGGAGGAGATAGCCAGTTTCAAAGACAATGCCAGAATGACACTCTCCCTCCCAGGTTCAACAGGCAGTTTCTTCGATCAGGGCTATAAGCTTCTTTCTCCTGCGGGCAATCTTTTGAGCTTGAGATTTGAGATCATGATTTACATCAAGGATGCGGCTCATCCCGCCAGTCACAGCCGGACGGTAACCTACGACCTGCAGGCTGGCGCGGACGTTCGCCTGGAGCAACTCTTCCTACCCGGCAGCGACTACCTGGAGACAATCGCCAATTACTGCATTACCCAACTGGAGACGCGTGACATTGGCTTTGAGGCTTTCTCCAATGGCGCGCAACCCGTTCCGGAAAACTACGGCAGTTGGAACCTCACCCCAGACGGGCTGCTGATCACTTTCGACGAATACCAGGTGGCAGCCTATGCCGCCGGCCCGCAGGAAGTGGTCGTCCCGTATGCGGAGCTTCAATCTGTCATTGACCCGAATGGACCGCTGGCAGCAGTTCTGCAATAGGTTTTGCCGCGGGAATAACGAGTAACAAAGGGCGACATACCCGGAATGAGTACGTCGTCCTTTACTTTGATCTACTGCTTCTTGCAAAAAATATCTGAATTTGTTTCTATCGAATTGCTCTCAGATTACGGGATTTTGGTTCAAATATTTACGCAGTACCCTGTAAATACAATACCGATGAATAGTTCCAGCTTCAGTTCAATATCCTGCTCAATCCCAGCCAGATTTGGTAAATCCCCATTCCGAAGAGCGCCAGCGCGGATACGCCTAGTAGTGCCCGGTTGACTTTGGGTCCCAGCCGACCGGTCGTGCCCAATAGCAGGATGCCCACCGTCATGCTGACAATGATGGTGAGATAAAACCCCAGCAATAAACCAATACCATTCAGCGGGGTTTCGCGCCAGCCGGTCAACAGGAGCGGCCCGCCGACCAGACTCCAGAACAGGTAGGGGTTTGGATTTAGCAGATTCACAAAAGCCGCTTTGAACAAGGATTGTTGGCCCGATTGAGACGATATATTTTGGACATCGAACCGTCTCCAGGCCTTGAATGCACCGAATGCCAGGTAAATGACGAAAACACCACCGGCAAGATGTAAAAACTGGATCGCCCCGCTCGGAACCCGGCTCAACACCAGCAATATTAATGTAAGGATCGGCCCGTCGCTGACCAGCGGAGCAAAAACGGCCGGCAGGGTGCGCCGCCAGCCGTTGCTCAGAGTCTGGGAGATAAGATAGGTCTGGAAAGGGCCCGGCTGGACGGCCGCGGCGAATCCGTAGGTGACGCCCTGGATGAAATAAAGAAACATTCAATCGCTCTTATCGCATCTTTGAATTTAATGGAATTTTTGTAAGGCGCTGAATATCGCCTGTGCGCCGAACTCCAACGCTTCCACCGGAATGCACATGTCGGCATGGAGATGGTATCAGGGAACAGAAATTTCTACCGAAATCAGCAGCTTTTGTTCCATCGGCTCGCTGCTGCCAGGTTGCGTGCCTTTCTCGTAGACACGCACCAGGTAGTTTCCCGAAGGAACGAACTCCAGGTCAGCCTGGATCTCCGAGAAGCACTCGCAGCGGCAGCCCTCGCCGCTCCAAACCTCGTAGAGGGTGATGTCCGTGCCCTGGATTTCTTGCTCGAATTCGACTTTCCGGCAACACTGGTGTTGGATGTCACGCGTGTATCGTACCGTGTTCCCGATCACTTCGATGGCCGGTTCTTGCTCGTTTTCGTCTCCTGGTGCCCGCGACTCCATGCCCTGGTCGGTTTCAGCGCAGCCCTTCACCATCGGTGAGAGTCGCGGTTCTGGTGTGGAAGGTGAAGGTGGAGCTGGTGCGGCACATCCTGCCAACAACACGAGTAGGAGGATGCAATTGCCTGCTTGTCGAAACCAAAGTCTGAGATTCATATTGACATCCCTTTCCGCCTCCGCAATAGATTACTGGTTGATAAAACCCTGGAAAAATCCGCGTTTTCCGTGTCCAACTTTTATTAAGGGCAATATCTATTGAAATCTCTGCAGCGCCTTGAAAATCGCCTTTACGCCGAAGTCCAACGCCGTTACCCCGCCGGCCAGGATCAGCAGGCTGCCTTCATGCCAGTGCCCCAATCGAGAGCAGGATCATGGCTGAAAGCATGTACAAGGAAGCATACTTGAACAGCCCGAAATTGATCCGTTCGGATGGGCGCAGCAGACTGATGATCGCCAGGACCAGCAGTCCGCTCGACATGATCGCCAACAACCCCAGGAAACCCCACTGGAGCCCGATCAGGATGCAGGCAGTCCCGATTGCGAGCGCCGCGATGACACTCGAACCTGCGATGGCGAGGCGCGTGGCCTGGAGGCCATACGTGGACGGGAAGGTGGGAATCCCGGCTGACTGGTAATCGTCAGCGTAGCGCATGGCGAAGGTCAGGATATGGCTGGGGATCCAGAACAGGATAGCCAGGAACAACAGCAGGCCGACGCCGTCAATGCGCCCCATGCCCAGCACGCGCCCGGCCAGGATGGGCATCCCACCTGCAATCCCGCCCCACAGGATGGACCAGGCCGTGCGCCGCTTGAGCCACAGGGTGTAGACCACCACGTCGAAGAACAGACCCGCACAGACGACCAGGCCGTAGAGTGGGAACATGGCAACGGCCAGACCGACGCCCAACACCGATAGTATCAATCCCAGTCGCAAGGCTTCAGTCGGAGTGACTTCGCCGGATGCCAGCGGGCGAGCGCAGGTGCGTTTCATTCTGGCGTCCACGTCGCGGTCGTACCACATGTTGAGGATGGTGCTTCCGGCGATTGCCATGAACAGGCTGATCCCTAGTTCGAGAAAGTCATACCAGTGCATTACCGGGCAGCGGGCGCTCATATATCCGGCCAAGCCGGTGGAGAGCAGCAGGCCTGTCTGCAGGGACTTAGTGAGCGGCCAGTACAATTTTATTTTTGATTTCAGATTCACGGTTTTCGATTGGAAATTCATCGCGCGGCTTCCAGCCGCAACCAAAAAGGAAGGTGGCCTGTCATGTGGCATAATTCAGGATTGAAAAAGCGGGAACGAAGCCCGCAACCAGCTCTCATTAGACCAACGACAGGCCATGGATACATTTCTGAGTATACATCAAGATTCTCTGCTTGGGTCATTGGCGACACTCGACCGGATGATTTTCAAAGGTCATCTGACAATGCTATACCCGAACGGCGCATTTGCTCGTTTGCTAAGCCGTCAGGGTATGCTATTGAAAGAGTTCAAGCCCCATGTTGAAGGGGGGAGCCAAAAAATCAAACAACATGCATAACAAGTCGCTGCGAATGCTGGACGTCCATTTCGCTATCTGGAAGCGCCCATGACTGCCAAGAATGGGCAGAGCAAAGAAGACCGGGCGCGGCAAATCGTGAAGGAAGACAACTTGAAGGCAGGCTTGATCTGTGTCTTCTCCACGCTGGAAGATATTTTGAAGAAGAAGTTTGGGAAGAAGAAGTCAGATAGTCGTTAGTCTGATAGTCAGATGGTCAGGATTAGCATTACAAAAGGACTGGTTTGCGCCAGTCCTTTTTATGTGCAAGAGGGTCATTGAAAAGTCTCGTTACTTCTTGGGATTTGCCTCACGGTCTTTATGGATTTGCCTGCCGATCTCTTCAACGCTCATCTTCGGTAGAAATTTGTGCCGGTCGCGGGAATAGTCGCCCCGCCCGGTTTCATATTGCTGGAGGAAGCGGATCGCCCCTGCCGGTCCCAATTCACGGAGCAGGGCTTCAAAACCAATAGTACGGATTTCATGAAGCGTCTTGTACTCGGTGTTCATTTCAGCACCTCTTCCAGCCATTTTACTGGATTTTCTACCAGAAACGGCAACAACTTGTTGTTTCGAATAGCAACTTTCAGGATTTGGTCATCCGTGGTCAGAAAAACATCAACTCTTGCGCGTTCTGCCGATGCGAGATGAATGGCATCGTAAGTGTCGAAACCTGATTTCTCCAATTCTTTTGCGCGGCGAAGAATTTTATCGCTTGTTTCGACGACCTGCTGCGCTTGTGAAGCGAAAAGCAAAACGCGCTGCCTGCGTTCCAAATCAGGATTCTGCCTTATCTCGTAAAGAAGCATTTCACTGCCAACCCAATCCCACTCGCGCTGGTGCAGTTTTTCGAGAATGAGCGAAATGGCTTCTGTTTCCATGTGAATACGCGGCTGACCCTGGTCATCAAAAGCTCTGTTCAAACAACAGGCATCCAAGTATATTTTCATCGTGATTGGAGTATAGCACAATTCAGCGCGTGCGCTACGAGTTACAAGAATTCGGCCAGCCGACGCTGGAAGATATTTTGAAGAAGAAGTTTGGGAAGAAGTGAGTTAGTAAATAGTAATCAGTGATTAGTGAATAGTGGGTCAAGTGGTACAGGAGTCGGGTGACGATGGACTTGCCCGGCTCTTTGCATTATAATTTTCGTATGGAAATAATTATATTATCCAATGGCCGGATTACCATTCCTTCAGGAATTCGCCGCCAATTGGGGATAAAAGAGGGAACATATATACGATTCGATATCGATGATGGAAATAAGAAAATCATCCTGACCCCCATCACGCGGGAATACGTTCATTCCCTGCGCGGTAAGTACAAAGGGACGGGATTGATGAAAGCTCTGATGGCAGAGAAAAAGCGGGAAAGGGAGTAAGTGGAGGAATAATATAAGTCCGTGCGTTACGAACTGCAGGAGATCGGCCAGCCGATGTTGCAGGATTTGTTGATGAAGAAGTTTGGGAAGAAGAAGTAGTAGCGAAAACAGCAAAATATGAAATTGGTGACAGGGAAATATCCTCCACCAATTATTATTCTTCACCACTATATTTTTATGGTGTAGGTGTGTATAGTATTGATATATCAACAGTAGGGAATGATGTCGGCGTTTCAGCTGGCTTTATTGCGAACGTAGGCTGAATGGTAAGCAAGGGCAAGTTGGATGTCGGTGTGACAGGAATGACAATCTGCGTTTCTTGAAGAGTAGCGGTCAAGACAAATGTTTGTGTAGCTAGTGATTGAACATTATCAATCGTATTACAGAAAAAAACTGGAATTAATATAAGAGCAAGAAGCATGAAAGTAACTACTGAGTTTCTAAACCATAATTGAGCGCCTATTAGATATGAGGCTTTTACGTTATGTATTTGATAATTATTGGCATAACAGTATAGATACGAGGTTAGTCGGTCTTTTTTTGTTTCCAGTAGCACTTGTGAACCCATCTTAAAAACATCGGCAATATCAGGAGTTGAATATTTATATTTTCCAACAACAATAACTTTGGATGCAAGTAAGATGGTGAGTGTCAGAGAAATAACAACAAGCAGATAGAAAACAGCCAAAAGTATTAGAGAAAGAGTTGTTTGATGCCCTTTCGGAAGCAGGCTTGAGACACCTGTGACAAATGCGGCTGAAACACCTGTCACACCAATCAAACTAAATGCTTTACTATCAATTTTTTCTCCGCGTGCAGATTCTTCATCAAGTAATTCTTTAGTGTAATTTAGAGCCTCATCCAATTTCTTGATATCTAAACCTTGAACTTGTTCTCTGATTTCCTTAAGTTTTGTCGGTTCAAAGGGTGCATTACTCGTAAATTTGGATAACCCCATAGCATACGGTAATAAATCAATGCCTAATATTTCGAAAAGTTTTCCAACATTCATCGTGAATTATCCTTCTGGAGAATGGCCACTGATTAACAAGTCTGCCAAGGTCTCTCTCATAGGAATTTCAGGGCATAATTGCTGTATCCATGCCCATTGACCATTTGGATTTATTTCAACAAAAACACATTCATTGTCAGGAGTAACGATCAAATCTAACGCCCCAAATTCCAAACCCAATTTCTTGACCAAGTTCTTACATCTACATTCCACATCAGCAGGCAATTCGAAAACCCTATGAAGCAGATTGTCCTGTGCTCTACGCCAGTCATGGATCGCATCTGGTATTTTTTGAGATTCAATAGCAACTGCAAATACTTTTTCTCCGATGACCGTTACACGTAATTCAGTGCTTTTATGTATGTATTTTTGAAGCAAGCAAGGGGCATACCTAATATTATTGAATTCGTTAACCGCATCATGTCCAATCAAGTTAGTAAAAATAAAGCTTTGTTTATCTCCTCTTTTCAGCCGACCTTTTCGCAAGGGTTTGTATATTACATCACCCTTACATTCTTGATAAAAAGCATAAGCTGAAGTTGTATCACTTGTTACTACCGTAGGCCAAACATTAAAACCTACCTGCGTAGCCAATTTCAACTGGTACAGTTTATCTTCTGCCACTCGAATATTATCTGGGTTACTAACCCAAAAACACGTTAAAGTTCTCCATAGACCTTCTAGTGCGGTACGGCTTTCCTCCACAACAAAACTTTGTGCCTCTTGGTCGATTATCTCTGAAGCAGGTATTGGGGATACTGGCCTTCTATACCAAATACTCGTAATTTGACTTAGTTGTATTTGTCTTTTGGAGAATGTGAGATAGCCGTCAAGTAATCCATCCTTTATTTTCCAATTTAAAAGAACCTTTTGGGGGAAATCCTCTGTATTGAAACGAATATAATCGGACTTCCTGTTTTTTAGCTCCAGAATTAGGAAATCAGCAGTTTGATCTTGACGATTAGTCACTATCAATATCATTTTATTACTCAATGGCTTTAATCTGTATCAGTATCTTCCATCGCAACACTTGTAGCTGTACTAGTAGTGAGTGGTGGCCTAGTTTCGGTATTAATACCAGGATCTTCGTCAGACTGTTCAGCTTGAACAAAGGTTTCTGTCTTCGTTCCCATGAATAGAGAAAACGAATCATCATCCGAGTCCGATGATTCATCGCGTATTTTTGTGAGAGTCCGTGTTCCACTCATTTTCAACAAACTTGGGTCTTCGTCTGTACCTTCGTTTTGCACTCTTGTTTCTGTTCTTGTTCCTAAATTCCCATAATACTCTACAGAGGGTGTTTTCTTGCCCTTTTCATCAATATAGACAGATATATCTTCATCCTCATCATATATTGGAAAGGTAAATTCTTTTGCTACAGGATGTTCTTCAAATCGCAGGCCAAATGGAAGAAACGTTGTTCTGTTCATAACATACCTCCGTGAGAGAGTTCCGCGCCTTGTATTGATATTAGAAGTATAGCATTATTCTAGAAAACAGTCTCCACTTATGGACACAGAATCTTGAAAACAGAATAGTATTCTTTTTCTGACACCATCCTGCCACAAAACTATGTTATCCTATTGAGGATATCTCGCCGCGTCCTCGTCCGCGCTGTTGCTGGGGGATGTCGAACAAAGCAGGCTGGTAATTCGGAGCCCCGGTTTCTCACCCCCTTCGGGGGCCTTCGGGAAACCGGGTCTCTTTGTTACAATAGACCCATGTTCATAGACTAGGCAGAAGTCGAAGTCAAATCCGGCCAGGGTGGGGATGGCATGGTGCATTTCCGGCGTGAAAAATACTTCCCGCGCACGTGGCTCATTCTTGTCGTATAATATTTTCAATGGTGACTACTAATCAAACAGTCCGGCAATGTAAAGAGGCCCTTGCTCAGTATTACGGCAAGCGGCTCAAAGGAGTGATTCTCTACGGCTCGATGGCACGTGGACAGGACACATCCGCCAGTGATATTGACCTGCTCGTCCTGCTCAATCCGCCGCTGGATTATTTCGCCGAACTGCGCCGCATTGTGGACGTGTTGTATCCCATACAGCTTGAGTCCGAGCAGTTGATCTCCGCCAAGCCAGCCTCGGCCAGCGATTTTGAGTTGGGAACCGTTTCGTTGTACCGCAACGCACGGCGCGAGGGAGTGTCGGTCTAATGGCTGATAACACAGGCGAGATTGCCGCCAATCTGGAACGGGCAGGAACTAATCTGCAAGCTGCCAAAGATTTGCTGGATAAAGGCTACTACGATATCGCCGCGTCACGTGCATATTATGCCGCATTCTACGCGGCCAGCGCGTTATTGTTGAAGGAAGGTCTGGATACCAGAAAACATAGCGGTGTAATTGCCTTGATCCATCAGAATTTTGTAAAAGCAGGAAAATTGGATAAAATGCAAGGCAAGAATCTCAACTGGCTGTTTGAACTTCGCAGCGTGGGAGATTACGGTGTGTCTGTCCATGTCGCTTCTGGAGAAGCACTGCGAGCGGTACAAGTCACCGAAAGATTTTTGGAATCAGTAAAGCAAATGCTCAGATAGCAAAAAGCATTTTCCTGCGTAAACGCCGCGCCAACCGTTATAATGGGGGGCATGTTCATAGACGAAGCTGAAATCGAAGTCTAATCCGGCCAGGGCGGTGAGCAGGAAATGTCGTATAATAAACACAGAGGTTCACTATGTTAACCGCCTATATTCAAACCGTCATGCGGCTGGCAAAGTACGAAATCCTGGGTGATGGTCAATACTATGGCGAAATTCCTGGTTTTCAGGGTGTCTGGGCGCAGGCAGACAACTTGGAAACTTGCCGCGAAGAATTGCAGAGCGCGTTGGAAGACTGGCTGGTGCTTGGCCTGCATATGGGGCACAAATTACCTGTTGTAGCTGGTATTCAACTTATTCCGGCGGAAGCATAACCATGCCGCCGTTTGGCCCCATCAAAAGGAAAGAATTGATCAAGGCACTCAAGCAGGCCGGTTTTGAATGACCCTTTGCGGGCAGCAAACATGAATTCCTGGTCAAAGGGGAACTGCGGCTGGTTCTTCCAAATCCCTATCAAGGTGAAATCAGCAAGGAATTGCTTGCCGGCATCCTGCGTCAGGCAAACGTCAGCCGGGCAGAATGGGAAAGGCTGTAATCGTTTCTCGATGGTAAAATCAAGGACTGGTGTAATGCCAGTCCTTTTATTTTGAGTATCAGGATAAGGTAGACCATATGTTCATAGACGAAGCAGAAATCTACGTAAAATCCGGCCAGGGTGGGGATGGCATGGTGCATTTCCGCCGCGAGAAATACGTCCCGCGCGGCGGTCCCGATGGCGGCGACGGCGGCCGCGGCGGAGATGTGGTGTTGGAGGTGCGTCCCACGCTCAACACGCTGGCGGCTTTCCGCTTCACGGTCCGCTACGTGGCCGAAGACGGCAAGAATGGTGGCACCAATAATAAATCCGGGAAGTCTGCCGAGCATCTAGTTGTCCCGGTCCCGCCTGGGACGGTGGTTTACGATGTCAGTGCGGGCGGGAGCCTCCCGCCCCTACTGGGCGACCTGACCGCCCCCGGCCAGCGGTTGGTGGTCTGCAAAAGCGGGCGCGGCGGGCGCGGCAACCCCCATTTCAAGAACTCCATCAACCAGATCCCGCGCACCGCCGAAAACGGCGAACCGGGCGAGCAGAAGCGCCTGCGCCTGGAACTCAAACTCATCGCCGACATCGGCATCGTGGGCGTGCCGAATGCGGGTAAGTCCACCCTGCTCTCCGTCTTGACCAATGCCAAGCCTAAGATCGCCCCATATCCATTCACCACGCTCGAACCGAACCTGGGTGTGGCAAACGTGGATGAGGAGACGACCGTCGTCCTGGCCGACATTCCGGGACTGATCGAGGGTGCTTCGCAAGGAGCCGGCCTGGGCTTCGAGTTTCTCCGTCACATCCAGCGCACCCGGGTGCTGATCCACCTGCTGGATGGCCTCTCCGCCGATCCGCTGGCGGATTTCGCCCAGATCAACAGCGAACTGGCGCTCTTCGACCCGCACCTGGCGAGGAAGCCGCAGATCGTGGCCCTGAATAAGATAGACCAGCCCGAGGTCCAGGAACTCTGGCCGAAGGTCAAGAAGGAACTCAAAAAGCGCGGCTACGAGTCTATGGCGATCTCTGCCCTGGCGCGCACGAAGGTGCGTGAGTTGCTGCTGAAAGCCGTCAAAATGTTGGCCGAGACGCCCGCGCTGGAAGAAGTCGAACCGCCCATGCCGGTTTACCGACCCGCCGAAGACCCGCGTGCCTTTACCATTTCCCGTGAGGACGATGGTGGTTGGCGGATCAAAAGTGCGGCCATCGAACGCGCAGCGGAGATGACCCCCTGGGATCAGCCCGGTTCGGTGCGCAGGTTCCAGAGACTGATGGAACGCCTGGGTGTGGACAAGTCGCTCAAGGAGGCCGGGGCGCAAGAGGGGGATACGGTCTACATTGGGGAGTATGAGTTGGAGTATCAAGAGTAAAACGAATTCCCGTAGGTTCAAACCGGCGGGAATATTATTCACGCCTGATGTGAATTCCGCGCAGAAGGGTCTCTTCAGGTTGAAGATGCCTACCACAAAGGTTCGAAGACACGAATTTGGCGATGATTCCTTGCTTCCGTCGCCATACATATCCTTTCCTCGTGCCTGGGTGACTTAGTGGTAGCGTTTTTGATCATTCCAAGAATAAATACTATCTGCTTGCCGCCGTCCTCGTGGCTTTCTACATGCTCTTTGCTATTCCGACCTTACGGGATTGGGAGATTCTCTATTTGTACCTTGCCTGACCTGTGAGCATGTGGATTATCTGGAAGATAAAACCAGAAGAAAAGCCCAGCGATTAGGCTTGGCTTTCATTCCCCTAAAGATTTGATTATCAAATTTTTGTCATATTCAGTTATGGTGGTAGCACTATTTACGGCTTGTATTACCTCTAGCAAATCCTTTTCTATTAGGCTCCCGCGAATATCTTGTGGGTATACCAAAAGATGATCAATTATTTTATCAATTTCGGGTGGGTCGTACACTTCGGCGCAATTCAAATATGAATCGTGATCGAAAAATGTGTACGTAGCTTTTTCAAGTTTTACTTGACAAGCCTTAAGCATAGGATCTCTTTCTATCAGAGGATGCACACGAGAGTTGACAATAAAGACCAACATCAAATCTTCGTCGTAGTCAATGTGAACGACTACAACAAATTTGCTTTTTGGATCAGCGATGAAATCACAGAATGTATGTAAGATACATCCTGGTTTTATTTTTGCCTTTAATAATGCTCGTTGTGCTTTTTCGGGAAGTGCTTGCCCCACTGTTTCCTGCTCTCTTAGTCACCACCACGATAGTCCATAACCTCATCACTATTTTCTAGTGTATTGATTATGCTTTCAATGGTCATTTCTTCATCTTGATCAACGGCTTTGTATGCACCATCATGGCTTAAATCTTTAAGTTGTTGAAAGCTTAAATCTTTAATTTGATTGTAAGCATAATCTAAACATTCAATGTCTGTTTGGCTTAGCAACTGTACATCTGGCTCGCGCAACGGCAATATTGTGTATCTGTCAGGAACACTCAGCGCGGTTTTCGGGCTTGGGTTATTAAAAACAAACCAACCATCGCCACGAACATTTTTCACAATGTCATAAGCAAGACTCGGAACAGGCCCTTGCTTCATTGCGCGATAGTTGTCTTCAAATATTTGTCTGCCGTATCTCTTAAGATGCTCTTTATCAGCAAAGTAGATTGTTTTAAAAATCCAATATTGACGATGGTCTTTGTTTGCTATATAGACCAGCGTCTCTAATGCTTTTCGGCATTTTCTAATAAAATTCACTTTTTCCTCGCGTATGTATATTATAGTACATCCGTTCTGCTATGTCAACGGGTTTGAGAAGGGAATAATTCCTTTGTAGCATACTTGTCAAGCATTCTAATAACCTGTTGGTAGCCTGCAATGCGTTTGTGAAGAATATCATTCCCTTATCAGGGTGTTTTTAAAGTTCATCAACGATGAATTTTCACTGCGAAGGAGCGAGGTGCGCGAAGATCTGAATGCGTTTTCTTGGCGTTCTTCGCAACTTCGCGGTTCGATTCTCAGGGTTTGAAAACCCGCATGGCGACTTTAAGAACATTCTACCCGATTTATTGATATGGCACCATGTTTTGTTGTATGATATTACTGGAGGTAGCTATGAACAAAAACATCGTTCGACAATCGGTCAATGTTTTGCTGGTCGTTGCCACCCTCGTGGTGAACGCACTGGCCAACATCATCCCATTCAACGGAAAGAACACCGGGGCGATCTCGGACCAATTTCACGTCTATTTCGTCCCGGCCGGCTACATCTTCGCCATCTGGGGCCTGATTTACGTCGGCCTAATCGCTTTTGGCGTATACCAGGCCCTGCCGTCCCAGCGCGATAACCCGCGCCTGCGCAGCGTGGATGGGTTCTTCGTCCTGGCCTCGCTGGCGAACATGCTCTGGCTGTTCCTGTGGCACTATGAGCAGTTCGTCGGGACGCTGGCTGTTATGCTGGTCCTGCTCGCCTCGCTCATCGGCATTTACCTGCGCCTCGGCACGGGCCGGACCCAGGTCTCGACCGCCGAGACCTGGCTGGTACGTCTCCCGTTTAGCATCTACCTGGGCTGGATCACGGTGGCGACCATTGCCAACGTAACGGAGGTGCTGGACTACCAGAAATGGAATGGCTTTGGCCTCGCCCCCGAGACCTGGATGCTGATCGTCCTGGGAGCGGTCTTCGTCATTGCCACCCTGATGAACCTGACCCGCCGCGACGTGACCTACACCCTGGTCATCCTGTGGGCGCTGATCGGGATCGTCGTCAAGCAGGCGGATGTGGCGCTGGTGGCAAATGCCACGCGCTGGACCGCCGCAGCGATTGCCGTGACCCTGGCGGTTGGCATGTTCCTGCCGAAGAAAGCCTGAAGCAGCATACTTTGTGGTCAAGGTTTCTGCCATTCCCCTACAAGGAAACTCTTATGTCGCAAGTCTCTCTCAATGCTCCTGCGCCCGATTTCGAACTGGCCGACTTCACCGGCAAGTCCGTCCGTCTCTCGGATTTCCGCGCCAAGGCCAACGTTTTGCTTGTTTTCAACCGCGGTTTTATCTGACCGTTCTGCCGCGCGCACATGGCGCAGTTGCGCCTGGACTATGCAGAGTTTGGGAAGCGCGAGACCACGATTCTGGTCATCGGTCCGGAGAATGCTGCGGCATTCTCCAGATACTGGCAGGAACACGATCTGCCTTTTACCGGTCTGCCTGACCCTGCACATCTTGTCCTGAAACTATACGGTCAGCAAGTCAACCTGTTCAAGTTCGGGCGCATGCCCGCCCAGGTGCTGGTGGACAATACCGGCACGGCACGCTTCGTCCACTACGGGCACGACATGACTGACATCCCCGAAAATGCCGAAATCCTGGCCCTGATTGATGAATTGAACATTAAACCTCTTGCAGGCGACTGAGCGGAGATTGCCCCAAGGATAGATCATATTACAGGGTACTGCGTAAATATTTGAACCCAAATCGTCGTTTTTTCCTTGCTTCTTGGCCGATTCAGTTCAGAAATTTATGAGTCCACTGCAAAAACGACTGGACAAAACTTGTCCAAATTGTACCCTCCTCAAATGGCGGATTCTTTAATATAATAGGAGCAACCCACCGGCCATCGAGGAAAGCATGTTCAAGAAAAAC
>Ga0315284_10001187_pt1 | contig 36867 bp, 53 predicted proteins | sample YL17G09_16_MG_FD_203696 | JGI IMG/M metagenome (GOLD analysis project Ga0315284, IMG submission 203696) | Sediment microbial communities from Yellowstone Lake, YNP, Wyoming, USA - YL17G09_16 | ecosystem: Environmental > Aquatic > Freshwater > Lake > Sediment | place: USA: Wyoming | collected...
AGTGGTTTTAGTGGGTTTTCGGGCTATTCAGGAATCAGCGGATTCAGTGGTTTTAGCGGGTATTCGGGCTCAGGATTTTCGGGTTATAGCGGTGCGGGAACTTCAGGATTTTCGGGTTATTCAGGATATTCGGGAATAAGTGGTTTCAGCGGTTATTCGGGTTCAGGATTTTCGGGGTATAGCGGTGCTGGAATTTCAGGGTTTTCAGGCTATTCAGGAACGTCAGGCTTCAGTGGCTATTCAGGTTACTCAGGGATTAGCGGATTTAGCGGTTATTCGGGTGCAGGAATAAGTGGATTTAGTGGTTTTTCAGGGTACTCAGGAATAAGCGGTTTTAGCGGTTTTTCGGGCGCAGGAATTTCGGGTTTCAGTGGTTATTCGGGTTACTCAGGAATTTCGGGATTTAGTGGATTTTCAGGCTATTCGGGAATTTCAGGATTCAGCGGTTTCAGCGGGTATTCAGGTTCGGGATTTTCGGGATATAGTGGGGCGGGAATTTCAGGGTTTTCGGGTTATTCAGGGTACTCAGGAATTTCAGGATTCAGTGGGTTCAGTGGATATTCGGGCTCAGGATTTTCGGGTTATAGTGGTGCGGGAACTTCAGGGTTTTCGGGCTATTCAGGAATAAGTGGTTTTAGCGGTTTCAGCGGTTATTCGGGAATTAGTGGTTTTTCAGGGTACAGTGGTTATAGTGGTTATAGTGGCATCTCAGGTTTCAGTGGTTATTCGGGAAGTACTCCAATAATTTCTTATTATGAAAACTTACCTTGGTATCAAGGTGGAGCATCTACATTAATGAATATGTCGGGAAGTAGTATTTGGGTTTGTCCATTTGTTCTTCCTGCAAAAATTTCAGCATCTTATATCAGGATGCCTGTTTCAATGTCAATGGTTAGTACAACATTTTCAGGCGCTACCTCAGCTGCAGCGGTTACTTTTTCAGCTCGATGGGCTTACACTATGGCTGCGGTTATTTATAGTAACGGAGCAGGAGCAAGTTCACTTAGTATACAATCATTAACTTCAAGTTCAGCGGGATGGACTGTTCAAACAAGTATAAGTGCAAGTAGTAACTCATACTCAGTTTCGTTTAACGTAACGTATCCGTCTCTTGGGGCAAACACTCAAAACTACACAACGGGATACAGTGTTACAAGTTCAACATATAACATCAGCTCTAACAATATGACATTGTTAACAGGTGCAAGATGGTTAGATATTCCTTTTGCAGTATCGCTCGACGCAGATAACTATTGGATTGGTTTTGGAATGAGTGCTGCTTCTACATCAAACGGATTTACAGCAATAACAGGCGCATCATTAGGGTTTACCACAATTGGAATTTCACAAGGCGCATCTTCTATTGGATTCCCTGCGCTTGCTACAAATACTTCAATACAAATGCAACCAGGGCTTGGAGCTTGGACAACCAACGCAAGTAATTTTTCAACAGGTTCTATGGGAATAAATAGTATCTCAGCGATTGCGAATAATCCGAAACCTTACTTTCAAATGATTAGACAAGCATAAAAAATAATATTTTAAAAAATAAAAATTTTAAATTAGATGATAACTAAATACAGATTAGCAAAAGTTGTTACGCAACAACAAAACCAAGACACATTCAATATTTTGCTACATGACAATTCGGAGCAAGCTGATGGGCAATCAACACCCGAAAAAAGCGAATTTGATACAATAGATGAAGCAATTAACTTCGCATCAACATCTGAAAATTGGAATCAAATAGAGTTCACTATAATTACGATTTACTCATTTAAATCAAACTAATTTTTCACTCGTTGCGCTAACCGTTATTAAGCCTTTCCTAAAAGTGAAGGGGATTCATGTCAGCACTCCAACTAAGGTCGGCAGTTCGTTAAGTTCATAACTTAAAATAAATTGTTAGTAAAAATATTATTATTTAATCAATAATAATATTTTATTTGCATTGTCTAAAAATGGCAAAAATTAGCAAAAATAAACAATTTCGTATAACTAATCCCCCAAAGGACGTGCAGGAATATGTGTTTATAAGAATGAAAAATAGCCTTCGCTCCTTACCAAACGAGTTGATTGTAATTATCAGGGAGCATAAAGAAAATAATAAAAAATGAATAAGCCACAAATTATCATAGATAATTATGAGAACAGAGGATTTCATAATTCCGATTTAGAAAAAGCATCAGAAAGAATTTTAAAAGCGGGTGGCTATAAAGATTGCTCAACAATTTGCGTGATACCTACTCGTGGCACAATTCCTGCAAGAGCCGTACAATCATGGTTTAATTTAATACCAATGATGAACCAACCTTTTTTAAGAATGTTCATTATCGGAATGGAAGTTGGCGAGGCGTATAATAACGCTATCGAAATAATTCTATCAAACCAACATCTAAATAATTTCAAATACATGTTAACTTTAGAGGAAGATAATCTTCCGCCTCCTGACGGTTTAATAAAGCTTTATGAAAACATGGAAGATTACGATGTTGTTGGCGGTTTGTATTGGACAAAAGGAGAGGGGGGGCAACCAATGATTTACGGAAATCCATTGGAATTTCCAAAAAACTTTTCGCCACAAGTTCCAATTGCTGATTCAGTTCAACCGTGTAATGGACTTGGTATGGGTTTTACACTTTTTAAATTAGAAATGTTTCGTAGTGGAAAAATTCAACAACCATTTTTTAAAACATTTAACGAACATAATCCACAAACGGGAACTAAAGTTTATACTCAGGATTTATATTTTTTTGAAAATGCAGGAAGAGCTGGGTATAGGTTTGCGAGCAACAATTCTGTTCGTGTAGGGCACTATGATATTAATTCTCAAATAATTTGGTAAAAAAAAATATGGAAAAAAACTTTCAACTTTGCCCACATGGGTTTTTAAAAACACCTATTGACGGTTCAAAACCACAATGTAAATGTTGTGGGGCAGAAATAAAACTTGGCGAAACAAATTGCAAACATTGTGTTGTAAAATTAGATATTGCCTGTGGACAAAATAAAAGAGAAGGATTTATCGGAATAGATATTGTAAAATGTGAAGGTGTTGATATTGTTCACGACTTAAATGTTTATCCATATCCTTTTGAAGATAATTCAGTGGATGAAATTTTCATGTCTCACTATATTGAACATGTTCCCGATTTAATGAAATTCATGAATGAGCTTTATAGAATTTTGAAAGTTGGAGGTACAATGAGTGTTATTGCCCCGTATTATAATTCAATAAGATGTTGGCAAGACCCGACCCATTTACAGCCGATAAGTGAAGCAACTTTTCTTTATTATAATAAGGATTGGAGAAAAGCAAATAAATTAGACCATTATCCTATCACATGTGATTTCGACTTCTCACTTGGATACATGTTCGCTCCTGAATGGGCTTCAAGAAGCGAAGAGGCAAAACAATTCGCAATAAAACATTATACCAACGTAGTAACGGATTTACAAGTTAATTTAATTAAAAAAGCATGATGCCAATTTTCAGTATTGTAATTCCGACGCATAAACATTTAGACGTTCTAAAAAAATGTTGCGAATCCATAATTAAATTTACAAATTTATCTGACAAAGAAATTGTCGTGGTTGCAAATGGCTGTGGCGATGACGGCACAAAAGAATACGTTGAAAGTTTAGGCTCACCATTTAAATTAATTGAGTTTGATAAAGCGTTAGGATATGCTAAAGCAACCAACGAAGGAATAAAAATTGCAACAGGAGAATTTATTGTTCTTTTAAATAATGATTGCGAAATTTTATGGGGAAATAATGATTGGATAAATATATTATCGCAACCATTTGAAAATCCAAAAATAGGAATGACGGGTGTTCACGAAATTTACAGCGATGAAATCAAACATAATTTTTTAGTTTTTCATTGTGTAATGATTAGAAAAAAAGTTTTTGATGAAATAGGTTTACTTGATGAAATGTTCGGCTCGTTTGGTGAAGATATTGATTTCACCGCACGATTATTAAACAATGGATATACTTATGTAAACGTTGAAAAAAACTCAGAACAAAAAGAGACGATGAAAGTGGGAACTTTTCCGTTATATCATCAAGGTTCAACAACAGTTCACGATGAAAATCATTCAGTAGAATATGAAAAAATAGTTCAAAGAAATTTAGAAATTTTAAAAAGGCGTTACGATAAAACCATTAAGAGACCGAAGTACAGTATAGTGATTCCAAGTTTTAATCAGTGTGATAAATTACTGAAGCCTGCCTTAGAAAGTCTTATTGAAGCAACTGATTTATCGGATGTAGAGGTTATTGTTGTTGCCAACGGGTGTACCGATAACACAGAAGAATATGTAAACTCACTTGGAGAGCCATTCAGAGTTTTAGTTTACAAAGACCAACTTGGTTATCCAAAAGCAACCAACATTGGATTGAAAGATGCGCTCGGAGAATTTATAGTGTTTTTAAATAACGATGTTGTTCTTTACAAAAATCCGAAAGGTTGGTTAAATATTTTAAGAGAGCCTTTTGATAGCGGAAGAAAAATTGGAATGACGGGTGTTATGTTATTTATTGGAGATGCTAATTTTTCCAATGATTTCATAATGTTTTTCTGTGCAATGACAACACGAAAAGTAATTGATGAAGTGGGTTTATTGGATGAGAACTTTGGATTAGGTGGGGTTGAGGATGTCGACTACGGATTAAGATTAATATTAGCAGGATATGAATTAGTAGAAGTTCCTAACGACGGGAAAACAAAGCGTAGTTCAGGAATGTCATCAGGAACGTTTCCTATTTTTCATGCGGGATGTTCTACTGTTTCAAAAGAAAAAGATTGGGACGAAAATTTAAAACGAAACAACGAATATTTAAAGAAAAAATTTCCTAATTATTTTAAAGGGATAGATTGGATTGAAGAAATGTCGGACAAGCCAAAAATTTATGACGCATTTTTATTTTTTAATGAGCTTGACCTTCTTGAATTACGCTTTAAAGAATTAAACGATACCGTTGATTTTTTCGTTATCACTGAAGCAACAATTACACATCAAGGAAATCCTAAACCGTTATATTTTAAAGAAAACGAAAAAAGATTTGAAAAATACAAAGATAAAATAATTTATATTTTAGTTGACCACTTCCCTGTATTTAATGAAGATGATTGGAAAAAGCCTTGGGATAGGGAGCAGTGGCAAAGACATTGTTTAATCAAAGGTCTTACTAATTGCAAGGATAACGATGTGATTATTTTATCTGATGCAGATGAAATTCCAAATGTAGAAGCGATAAAAAATTACAAAGGCGGAGGAATAAAATCATTAGAACAAAATCTTTATTACTATGACTTCCATCATTTAGCGGAAAAAAAATGGACTTGTGCTAAAATAATGCAGTTTAAAGATGTAAAAGAAGGTAAAACAAAAATTCAGGATAATAATCCTTTCATTTTTTCAACCTATTTACGAAATGAAGAGCATGAAATAATTAAAAATGGTGGATGGCACTTTAGTTATTTAGCTGATACAAAAGGAATAATAAATAAATTAAAATCTTTTTCGCATAGAGAGTTTAATACACATCCGTATACAGAAGAAGAATATATTAGACAGTGCATAGATAAGAATAAAAATTTATTTTCAGATGATGTCCTGAGTTACGTGGAAATTGACAATTCGTATCCAAAAACTATATTAGACAACATTAATAAGTATAAATCAATGGGGTTTATAAAGTCCGACGGAATTAATTATAGTGAGCTCCATAAAATAATGCAACAAACAGATGTCGGTCTATATCATGAGCTATTTCAATTGAATGTTAACCAACTCGAAAGAAAAGACATTGAAGGAAAAACAATAATTGATATTGGAGGAAACAAGGGATATTTTTCGATACAGTGTATGGAAATGGGGGCAAAGGAAACGTATTGTTTTGAGCCTGTAAAAAGTATTTACGGTCAATTACTTGAAATTACAAAAAATATAAAAGAAATTAATCCATATAATTTAGCGGTGTTAGATGGAAGCATAAGTGAGGTACACATGCACGAAGACGGAATGGCATCAAATATTTGGGGACAAAAAAGTTCTGAGCCAATTAAGTGTATATCATTTGTCGAAGCCATGTCGCACGTCATAGATACAAGCAATATGATTCTTAAATTAGATTGTGAAGGCTCTGAATTTGAAATCGTACTTAATTCTCCAAAAGAACTTATTCGTAAGTTTTCCACCATATACATTGAGATTCATGACGAGATGAATCCTAATTATGTTCATAAAACAAAAGAGTTATTGGATTACATTGAAAATTTAGGGTTTAATTTAAAAAAAGGATTGCAGGCTGGGGTGTATGCGCCAGATGGTAGTTTTACTCCATCACCAATATGTATATATAAATGCGAGAGAATAGAACATAAAAGTATATGGGATAATGAAAATATATCAATAGATAGGTTTGGGGCATGGAACACTTCGCATAATGATATGCACCATATAGACGAAAGTTTATGTAACTCTTTAATATCTTTTTTAAGTAAAAATAATTATTCTGTTTATGATTTTGGATGTGGATATGGGGAATATATAAAAAAATTCAAAGATAATTCTATTATATGTAAAGGATATGATGGGAACAAGGAAATAAAAACAAAATCAAATGGTTTGTGTGAACAGTTAAATTTAGCTGAGAAATTTAAAATGGACAAACTTGATGTAGTTATGTCATTAGAAGTTGGCGAACATATTCCTAAAGAATACGAAGATGTTTTCATAGAAAACTTACATAATCATAATAGTAAATATATAATTTTGAGTTGGGCTATTGAAGGACAATTCGGATTAGGTCATGTTAATGAAAAGTCTAACAATTACATTAAGGATAAAATAATTAAATTAGGCTATGAGAATGATATTGTTTTAGAAAATGAATTAAGAAAAAGTTCAACCTTTGCTTGGTTTAAAAATACTATAATGGTTTTTAGAAAATCGAATAAATTTACAATTGGTTATATAAATCATAGTAGTGATGATTATGAAAAATATTTAGAGCCAAGTTTACGTGAGTTAAATGAAAATGAATACGAAATAATATCATTTACAAATAAAAATAATCCTGCAAGAACTTACAATCAAATAATCGAACACTCTAAAAATAAATATATAATTCTATTACATCAGGACGTTATTTTTCCGCCAACATTTTTAGATTCTATAAAAAAAACGATAGAGGCGCATCCTGATTTTGGAGTGTTAGGATTAGTAGGGTTTGACGAGTTCGCTAACTTAAATAGATTCACGCTTCATTCAACACCAAACCAAACACATAAAGTAGATTTTTTTGATTCTTGTTGCATTGTAATAAATAAAGAAAATAACATAAAATTTGATGATGTTATTTTTGACGATTTTCATTTATATGTTGAAGATTATTGTATGCAAGCTAAGGAAAAAGGATTGAGCAACTATACTATTTTAGCGGATTATAACAAAAACGATGATTGCAAAATAAAACATTTCGGTACTACTTATTTTAAAAATGGCGGTAAAATGTGGGGACGATACGATGAATATTATAGCGTATTTTTAAAAAAATGGATAAAGAAATTACACGCCACCCTTAGAACAGATACATTAAACGGTACGATACATCATGATACGGACGAGGTAATAAAACCAAGAGTATGCATTGTAATTTTAGCAACAGGTAACTACGGTGATTTTGCAAAAAATCTTGTAGAAAGTATTAATTGGTATTTTATGACCGATTGTTATAAAGACATTCTTTTGCTTTCAGATACATTAGCGCCAATGACGCAACGGCTCGGAGAAAATTGCGTGGTGCATACCCGAAGATGTAAAAGCGTTAGAAAGGCATCGTATTTTTTTGAATTGATGTTAGAAAATTTAGATATTATTTCAAAAGCAGATTATTGTTACAAGATGGATGCTGACATGATTATTTATAAAAACATATTAGGAAACGAAATTTTACCAAGTTCTGAACAAAATTATTCAATAGTAAAACATTTTGCATTCGACCAAAAAAGAATGTGTAGTATTATGCCTGATGATTTTTCAGCAAAAATCCCAATTGAATATCAGGATTGTGATGGTTGGCAATCATGTTTATTTGGCGGTAGAACTACTCAAATGATTGAGTTGGCAAAAGAACTTAATCAGAAAATAGTAACGGATAGAGAAAATAATAAAATGTGGGGAGCGTGGGAAGAGCCTTACGTTAATTGGTATTTAGCGTTAAGAAAAAAAGAAGTTAGAACACTATCACCTACTTATGCAACTCCTTTGTATTGGCACAGATTTCATCCTGATTATAAAGAAAAATATTTAAACTCGGTTAACGGAGATTCAGAAAAAATATTTCATTTTAATCATACTGTTCAATTTGGTGGACACGAAGTTGGATGAAATATTACTTTAAAAACAAAAACTATGGGATATAAAGGAATGTTAGGATGTATGGGATGGGCAAGTGATGATTTGCCAATCACGATAGAATTAACTAAACTATGGAATAAACTTGGTACTGAAAATGGATTTATTTATAGTTTGGATGATAATGTAATGCCTGAACATCTTTCAAAGTTACTGGATGCTATAAACTCGGTGAGAAAATATTTAAAACAAAAAATATGATTTTATATATAGACGTTGCACATTGTAATATTCGTTGTAAAATGTGCCCTGTTGGGGACGTTAGAGGGTTAAGAGAATCAACATCGGGTTTAATGAGTATTGATATGTTCAAGAAAATAGCTGATAAATTAGTTGACGAAAATATTACCATTGATAATTTTTATATTGGTAATTGGGGAGAGGCAATGCTTAATCCTGATTTGTGGAAAATAATCAGATATGCTAAACAAACATTAAATCCAAAACAAATTTTAGTTAATTCAAATTTTTCACTAACAATTAAGAATCCTGAATTATTATTAATGTCAGGAGTTACGGACATCAGAGCGTCGGTATCAGGTATGACACAAGATGTTTATGAAAAAAATCACGCAGGAGGAAATATTGAGCGTATTTTAGAAAACTTAAAAATATTAAGTTCTATTAAACGAGATTTAAAACTATTATTGCCGAACATCGCAATGGTTTATCATGAATATTTATATAACCAACACGAAAACGAACCTGCAATAAAATTTTGTCAGGAACACGGAATAGATTTCATGCCTATCAGATGTTATCCATGTACTTTAGAAGAAGGAATAAAATTTCACCAAGACCCACAAGCAAGAGAGTCATACAAAGACTTTATAAACATTGACGAAGAAATTTCAAGAATGAGAACAATTCCTGACGAAGTGCCTTGCGGATTGGTTGACCAAATAGTGATTAACCATAACGGAACTGTTTTTAAATGCTGTGGAACTTATACTAATAAAAATTCTTTAGGTAATATATTTGATTGGAAAATAGCAGATTTATTAGCGCATTATCCGAAGTTATGTACACTTTGTAAAAGCATTCCGTTAAGTTGGAGATAATTTAAAAATAAAAATGAACTACGATATATTAAAAAAACAAATGGAAGCCGAGTACGAATTTTTGTACAAGGAAATTTTCATATTCAATTCATATAATTGTGAGGAAGGCGAACTGAAAAATAGAATTGTTATTGACATCGGAGCTAACACAGGATATTTTGCCATTTACGCAATAGAAAACGGTGCTAAAAAAGTATATGCCTTTGAGCCAAATAAAGAAAACTTTAAAAAACTAATTGAAAGAACAAAAGATTTCGATAATATTATTTGCATTAATAAAGCGGTTTATAAAGACGGTGTAAAAAAATGCTACACTGTAAACGACAGCAATCCAAATTTAACTGATTACGAAAATGGAGTTAGATGTGAGGTCAGAGAAGCTGAAACGGAAGAGCAAGGAACGATAGACGTTATTTCTTTAAAAGAAATTTTAGACGGAATAAATGAACAGGTTATTTTAAAAACGGACTGCGAAGGTTCTGAGTATGATTTTTTTCTAAGCTCATCGAAAGAAACGTTACAAAAAATAGATTTAATTTATTCTGAACTTCACGATAAACTACATCCGAATACAGATTATAATGTGGAGATGCTTACTGATTTTATTGTAAGTAATGGTTTTGAATACATAAAATGTCAAATAAGATGGTCAACAGGAGTTTGGATTGGCGGACATTATATTCCTGAACGAAGCGATAAGAACGGAGATAATAATTATTATAGGAAGTTTAAAAGACTACAAAATGTTATTTCCGAATATAAACCAAAAGTATACGACTGTTTCCCTATATTTAATGAATTAGACCTATTAGAAATAAGACTTGAAGAATTAAATTCAGTGGTTGATAAATTTATCATCACTGAGGCTAATGCTACTCATCAGGGAAATCCGAAACCGCTCTATTTAACCGAAAATATTGGGAGGTTTGAAAAATATAAAGATAAAATTGAAATTATCATTGTTGACTTATTAAATAATATTCCTGACCCTACATCAAAGCAAGATTGGACAAGGGAGCGATTTCAAAGAAATAAAGCGTATGATTATTTAAAAAGTGTTTGCTTACCTAATGATATTGTTATTGTGTCAGACGCAGATGAGATACCAAGAGTAGAAGCTATTCAGAAATACATATCAGATAAAAAAGACGCTGTTGGAGTTTTATTACAAGATAGATTCATGTATTATTTAAATTATAAAAATATAACTACCGATGAGCCACAGTTAAACTCAAAAATTTTAAGATTTGAGATGTTTAATAAATATAATTATCAAGAATTAACCGCTATGCGATACGCAGACACGGAAAAATTAATGCCTACGTATACAATAAATAAAGGCGGTTGGCACTTTACTTTTCAAGGCGGAATTAAAAAAGTTATCGAAAAAGTTAAGTCATTTGCACATAGGGAATATAATGTAAATGAAAAAATAAATTATGACAGGATGTTGAAAAATTTCGAGGAAGGAATTGACGTGTATGATGCAAAAACTACTTGGGAAACAGTTGAGGTTGATGAAACTTTTCCTAAAAAAATTCAAAGTGATAAACAAAAATATATTGATGACGGATGGATTAAGGAAAACAAAAAGATTGTTGGATTTAGAGGATATATAGATGCTCACTTATTGATATGTAAGTGTGGCTTTAATGGAGAAGTAATGTTTCCTGAATGTCCGTCATGTGGCAACAAAGATGTTAACCCTACTTATATAGATAAGTATAAACAAGCAATAAAAATAGAAAAAGATAGTAAAGAAGCAATCATGAATAAAAAAAACATTCTTTGTTCAATATCTACACGGGGGAGATATGATACTACATTAGCTATGTCAATACAATCCGTATTATCACAAACGCTATTACCTGATGCGCTTTACATTTACGATGATAACGATGAGCCAAAAGATTTACGGGAAATTCAGCATTATCATTATTTATTTAGAATGTTGGATGAGAAAAATATTTCTTGGAAAATTATATTCGGTCAAAAAAAAGGGCAACACTACAATCATCAATTAGCAAATAAAGAAGGATATAACTGGGTATGGAGACTTGATGACGACACCATTGCCGAACCAAACGTACTCCAAACACTTTACGAAGCTACGGATAGTACGGTAGGGGCAGTGGGTGGAAGTATACTCACGCCTCCCTTTGAAAAAGGAGTCAGAGCAACAGGTAAAATTGAAAATATAAAAGTTGAGCCTAATTTACAATGGGACTACATAAAAGAAACTAAGGAAGTTGACCATCTTCATTGTTCTTTCCTTTATAGAGCAGGTATTGTGGATTATGATTTAAGTTTGAGTCGGGTAGCTCATCGTGAAGAGACTCTGCTAACATTCGGTTTAAAAAATAAAGGATATAAAATATTAATAGTCCCTACAATCACTTGGCATCTTAAAAACAAAGATGGCGGAATTAGAGATGAAAAAAATACCATTTCTATGTACGAACACGATGAAAAAATATTTGACTCTTATTTAAATATTTGGGATGTAAATAAAACACAAAACAAATTATGTGTTATTGATGCGGGAATCGGAGACCATTATGCATTCAAAAACATTATACCATTGCTATTGAAAAAATATAAAAAATTAACTGTTGCGGTATGTTATCCTGATGTTTTCTTTGATGAAGATAAAGAAAATATAAATTTTATTTCATTGGAGCAATCAAAACAAATATTTTCAGGCGATATTGGAATGTTTAATATTTATGTTTGGATGGATAAGAATAAATGGACAGGAAGTTTAACGGACGCATTTAAAGAATTTTATAACGTATGAAAAAAATAATCATAAGCCCGTTTTCAAAACCAATGCGAAATAATTCAGCGCACCCTAAAAATTATCCGTATTGGAAAGAGTTAATTTCAATTTTAAAAGAAAAAGGACATTACATAATACAGATAGGAACAGGTAATGAAGAAGTTTTAACTGAAGACTTTAGATTTAATTTAAGCTTTAAAGAGCTACGTGATTTGTCTCGCAGTGTAGATTTATTTATATCTGTGGATAATTTTTTCCCACACCTTGTTAATCATTATAGCGGTTGTAAGGGTATAGTGATATTTTCTCAGTCAGACCCCAACATATTTGGTTATAAACAAAACATCAACATATTAAAAGATAAGAAATATCTGAGAGAAAAGCAATTTTGGATGTGGGAGCAGTGCAATTTTGTTAAAGATTCATTTGTTTTTCCTGAAATCATAGCCAATCAAGTTTAAATTTAAATAATTATTTTAAAAAACTAATTAACAATTTATTGTTAATTAGTTTTTAAAATTAACAATTAATAAAAACTATTTTTGTAAAATTCAATAATAAATCAAACCAAAAATCAAAAAATAATAATCATGGAAGTGCAAAACGAACCAAAAAATGAGCCTAAAATTACAAATAATGCTATAAGCAGAACGATAATTGGCTTAGGAGAAATTGGCAACCTCGACATTGAAGATTTTAAGTTAAATTATGGAATTACAAGGAGTATCGCTAATTTAAGTCAAGTTGAAAAAGCATATATAAAATCCTTGAACGCTATACAAAAAAAGTATATTAGTAAGGATGAAAAAGGAAATTTTGTAATAGAGGGTAATAATTATGTTTTTAATAGTGAAAAAGAAAAAAGCAGTTATTTAGACGAACTCGATAAATTAAACGAAACGGTTGTCGATGTAGAAGTTTGGAAAATGAAAACATCTGATTTACAAAAACTGAAAGGGATTAAAGGCACTACAATGTCTAAGTGTCACGAAATTATTATTGACGACTTGAACTTAAAATAATACAAATTTAAACTGAAAACAGTAGCCTCTACCATCAAGTAGGGGCTATTTTTTTTTTAAAATCATATAACTAAATCAAATTAACCTGAAAAAAAGGCATAAAATCTTGATTATTTTGTTTGATTATGTGGTTTAAATAATTATATTTGAAAAAATTAAATTATTTAATTTGTTTTATGAGTATTGATAGTACGCCAATTTCAGTTTTGGAAAAAGAAATTAAACATTTTGAAGCGTTTATAAGGAGACTTCAAACAAGGGAAGGTATAACCAAACACGAAAACGAAAATGAGGAAGAACATAAAAAAAAATTCGATAAATTAATTAGTGATTATAGATTAAAAATTAATGAATTTCAAACCGCAATAAATATTTTAAATAAAAATAAATAAAATTTTTTGAACTAAAACGAACCGAACATGGAAGCAACATTACCTAACAATAACTCTGAAGAAAAACCTTTATCAACAAGGTCACTTCAAAACCATCTCATTAAAACAGCAATAGGAGCTTTGGTCATTGCGTTGCTTGGAGGATTTCTTACATCTTACGCATCTTATTACCGAACGAATGATGCTATTAGTGAGTTAAATAAAAGTAAGGACGAAAGTAAGCAGGACATTAAAGATTTAAAAAAGGATGTTGCCGACATAAAACTTACGCTCTCAAGTACGGGAATATACACAAACAATAATAAAGAGGAAATCACTCAGTTAAAAAATGACGTTTCTGAAATTAAAAAATCTCAGGGAGAAATGATGAAACTTCTTTACGATATAAAGTCAAAACAAAAGTAAAAATGTCAAAGAACGATTGGAACATAAAAATATCTGAATCAGATAAACCTAACATGAGGGGGTTTTATGTTACTGTGGAAAGAAACGGAGAGTATGTTGGCGGAATAAAAGGAATCATACCTGACTTTAACCGTGCAGTTGAGGAAGGAAAAGGAATGATAATTTCTAATATTAAAAGGTTACATGAAAAAATAAAATATGCAAATCACGCATCTGATATTTTCGTTCGGAAATTTTTAATGAATAAAATGATAGATGGTATTTATGGAATTGGCGTTTTTAATGATGAAAATGGAGACCCTTATTTAGAAGTAAGTATGAACACAAAAAACGAGTATTTAATGAAGTTAGTACCTGACGAAATAGAAGTTCCGCACACAATTTTTAAATATAAAATTAAAAAAGTTTACGGAGAGAAAAGTGTAGCGCAAAATAAAAAATAATGGAAAATAGTTTAAGTGGTATAAAGCAAGTTAGGAAAGGCGCTCATACGGGAGAGATAATCGGATTTACTTTAGGTATTATTCTTTTTTCAACAACAATTTACGCAATGAGTTTGGCAATAAAGGCACATAGGCTTACAATAAAAAAATTAAATAACGAAGGTTATAAATAGAAATTAATTCAATAAATAAAAACAACAAAACAACAACAAAAAGTTATGAAAACAGGAGTACAACAAACAGGAAGTGTAAAATTTTTTAATCAGGAAAAAGGTTTTGGATTTATTAAACAAGATAATGGAGAAGAAATTTTCGTTCATACTTCAGGTTTAAAAGATGACATTAAACAGAACGACAGAGTAACTTTTGAAGTTACGCAGGGAAAAAAGGGACTAAACGCAGTAAACATTTTATTGGAAGAGTAATCCAATTTGCATTTAGTCCGTTATTATTTTAGTATTTAAAAATTAAATAAAAATAATTATGGATTATATTAGTACGTTATCTTCTGAGCAAAAAAATAATGCTACGGTTCTTGTTCAGCAAATGAGAGCTAAAATCATTACAAACGCTGATTCAATCGCAGCTATACTTTCTATTGTTTCAAAAGAAAGTAATTTTATTCCTCATTCGGAATCATCTTATAAAAATACTCCTAACGATAGGATTAGATTAATTTTTAGAAAATTAGCCCATTATACAGATGACCAATTAAATGCATTAAAAATTAACGATGTAAATTTCTTTAACGCTGTTTATGGTGGAATGTATGGTAATGCTTTAAACGAAGGGCATAAATTTCGTGGCGCTGGATACCATCAATTAACTTTCGAGGGAAACTTTAAAAAAGTTGGCGATGAAATAGGGGTTGATTTAGTTTCCCACCCCGAATTATTAAATACTGATTCAAAAGTTGCTGCCAACGAATTAATACAATTCTTTCTTGATAAATTTAATGAGGGACTGAAGCTCGGAGTAGTACAACAATATAATACTCATGATATAAATGGATTTAATAATGCTACTGACGCTTTAAATTGCGTTTATCATGCTAACGCAGGTTGGGGTAAATCAAGAGCTGAACTCGACAAAGATTCAACAGGAGGCAAAGCAAAGGCATCTTCAAGGATGAATGACTTAGTTAATTTTGTAAATAGTATAAAATAAAAAAATGACTACTATAACTATTTTACAAAATATTCAGCCATATACCAAATATATAATATTATTCGGATTTATTATTTATGTAATTACAAGTATGTGGTTCTGTGTTAGATTTTTCAAAGACGAAAAATTACGCAGATGGATGCTTTCATCATTATCTAATGATAACATATTTGAAAAAGGCGGTTCGGGAAAAGCTTTTACCGCATTTTTATTATCACACGTCGTTGCATTTTCTTCAGTTATAGCAGTTGTACACTCGAAAGACCACGAGTTGCCTGATTATATGTTCATAGGACTCATTTCTTTTATAGCAGCGTTATATGGAATTAAGATGGCAGGAAAATTTGGAAATAGTGGAAGTATTAGTTCAACAACCACATCCACGCAAAGCACAACAATAGAAGAAATAAAGGAAAAAAAAGATGAAGATGTAATACCTCAAGCAGGATAAGCAGAATAAAAAATGAGCGAAATAGGAACAGACATAGAAAAAGGAGTTGAGTTTTTTAAACATGAGCTTGCTATTGCAAAAACGCATCATAAATATGCTTATGTCATTTCGGGTATTGTAATTATAGCAATCTGTTTATTTTCTTTTAGGGAGTGTCAACATCAAAAACATGCCGACGATTTAGTAAAAAATATTTCTACTTACTCCGATAGCGCAAAACACTATAAGTCAAAATTCGGTGAAATTGCTTTTAATCAAACATTACAATTTGATAATAAAAAACAATTAGAGTCATATATCGCAAGTAACGACACATTAAAGCAGTTATTAAAAAAATATAAGAGTACAAATTCTATATCGGTTATAAAAGAAACGGTATTTATACACGATACAGTTTCGATACCATTTATAACAAAGATTCCATGTAATTTTAATGCATTTAAAATAAGAACCCATAAGGATAGTCTTTATAAATTTGTTGGAACACTTTATCCTGATAAATTTTACGTAGATACAATTTCAATGAGTAACAAACAAACTATTGTTGATGGATATAAAAAAACAGGATTATTTAAAAAGGAACACATGATAGAAATTTTAAATAGTAATCCTTTTATTTCTGTAAAAAACATAGGGGGATATAGTGTTAAGGATAAGCCAAAAAGATTTGGACTTGGATTTTCAGTAGGATATGGATTTGGATTCAGACAAAATACAGTTTATGTAAATCCGTATATTGGAATTTCGGCTAACTATAATTTAATTAGTTTTTAATGGGATTTGCAGGAGAAATAAAAGATGTGTCACAAAGCAAGTATGCTACCGCTGCCTTATACGCATTCTTAGGTGGGTTAGTGATTTCAGACATGTTGCCTACGCCCGCTGACGCAGTTTTTTTTAACTATTCTAAAAAATTAAGAGATGATTTTTATAATAAAAAAATAACTCCTTCACAATATTGGCGCAGAGAGGCGATTGGATATTATGGTTTCAACGTCGCTTGGTGGTTATTGGTAGCAGGAGTTATTATTGCAACAAAAGGCACTGCACAAACTAAATTAAAAGTTGCTTCTGCAATTATTGGTGGCGGAGCTGTGATAGCAATAATACATAAAAATATTCGTAAAGATGAAAAACAACAAGAATTGGAAGGGCAACAAAAATTAGAATTATTAAAACAACATCCTGAAATAGTAGAAATTTTAAGTAGACCTGAGTTTAAGGATATTAGTCAAATGCTAAAATCAAAACCTAAATTAAATAAATAATAAAATTAAAAAATGAATTATAATTCAATAAATATTGGCAGAACAATAGGAGCGGGTACTTTCGACTTATACCAATCTGATTTTCAAATATCCGTAGATACCACTCTTGGAATTTGTACTATAAATTTGCCTACCATAAGTTCTATTTTAGAACAGCGTTTAAAATCAGGATATTTACAAGTTATTGAATATTTGATTGCGGATGTATCGGGAACAGCAGGGGTAAATAAAATTACGGTTGTAGCAGCAGGTGGAGAAACTATAAATGGCGGAGCATCTGTTGATTTAGCTGTAAATAATATTTCAGCAACATTAACACCGACATCTCAAAAAACTTGGGATTTATCATCAAGTATATCAAGTGGGGGCGGTTCTGTAACTAATTTTCAAAAAATTCTCCTTGTTGATGGCACTTATGGTAATGATACAACCGCAGTTCCATACGACCAATTAAAGCCATTTCAAACAATTGACGCTGCTATCGCTGTTGCTTCAAGTGGAGATTTGATTTATATAAATCCTAATCCATCAGGGTCTTATTTTTCATTCAGTAATATTTTTCCTTTTAAATTAAATTACTATGTGAGTAAAGGTGCGGATATACTATTCTTTAATGCGGGCATAGCTTATGTCGGGACAGATGACGTTTCTATTTTTGGAGAAGGTACTATTTCTTTTTTCAACTTGGCGCTTTCAGGCGCTTATAGTGGAACAGTTTCTATAAATTGTTTTAATATAACGTTTAATGCAAATCTTGAAGCTTCAGGTTCTTGGAATGGAGATATAATTCTTAATGCTACTAATAAACTTACAATGAATGGGTTCATTCTTTATAACAATTCTTCATGGTGGGCAGGCGCAACAAAAGCAACAAACCTTACAATCACTACCCCTGAAGTTGTAAATAATAGTGGAATTTTATTTATATTTTATCCTGCCACACTTCAATTAAATTTAAATATTGGAATCTATAACTCATTAATTACAGCTGGAACAAAAGATATTTGGTGCTTTGGTGGAGCGCTACCCACATATCCTGTTATTTCATATATTAATATTGAAAGGTCAAAAGCAGATAGGTCAATAGCAGGTTACGCAGGCTCATTCCTTGCATTCATTAGTGGTAATTCGTTTAATACAACATTCATTACGGGTGATTATACTTATTTAGGAAATGGGGTAGCGGTTCAAATACCTACATTAATAGAATCAACATATAATGGAGGTAAAATTTATTTTAATGGCGTTGCAAATATCACAAAAGGGTCTATGCTTATAGAGGTAAATTCACCTTTACAAGTCACATTAATATATATAGTTACCGTTGGGGTTCAATTCACTGCGTTAGAAACTGTAACTAATGGTCTTGGCGCAAGCGGTACGGTTCTCTCAGTTAATAGCCCTACAAGTATTACATTAACACAGACCACAGTGGATAATTTTGGAATAGGCGACACAATAACAGGGGCTACAAGTTTAACTCAAGCAACTGTAAATACTGCTACATACGATTCGGATTGTAAAATTCAAATTAAAGGTAAGGTTAATATTGATAATTCATCAATTGATTTTTTTGAATATTTATTTTCTTGTTATTTTGTTTCTGAATGTAAACTTGAAATACTTGCTGATACAATCTATAATTCGCCATTAAATTATGGTTTATTTATCGGCAGATATAACGGAGACTCCGTGCCTACTGCACAGGTAGATGTAAATGATTCTCAATTAGTAAATATATATGGTAGTGGAATTGAACCGTCGGCAATAATAAAAGGAATAGATGCCTTTACTCCATTCGCACCTACTGTTGTATTTTGGGGAAAATTAAGACTTAAAAATAATAAAATTGTAACGACAGGCGCTACATCAATAGAAGGAGGCAATGCGGGCGAGCCTGTTGAGGTTTATTCTTCTTATGCAAATAAACCGCAAGTAAGTATAGCCAATACAATTGCTGGCACTGCAATTATTACAGACATTGCTATCACATCTAATAACTTTTAAAAACTAAAATAAAAAATAAAACAAATGATAATCAACGCAATTCAAATAGTAATAAAACAAAGTCCTGCGGGGACTCAAGGCATGAGTGTTTCTCTTTCTGAGTTTAATCCAAACATACTACCTCCATCACAGCAAACGTCAGCTAACATTGACACAAGCACATTTAATCAAAATGAGACTAATACGTTAAATGCTTTCATAGCATTGATTAATTCTAAGATGTAATTTTACACAAAACATATAATATGGATAAAATAAAATCAATATTAGTCCAAATATTTGCCACAAAAATAGGTTGGCTTATAATATCATTATTGATGATATTAGTGTTTATTATTTTGTCAGATAAATACGCTTGGGCTGATACCGCTATATACATTTGTCTGATTTATCCAATAGGATATACATTGACGGTATGTATTTATGCATGGATAATTAATCCGATTAGGAATCGAAAACAAAATAAAAATCTGAACGATGGAAACAAATAATAATTCCAATGACAATATTGAAAAGTCATTCAAGAGTTGGTTTAAAATTATGTGGCAGAATTTTTTCATTCAATTATTTGTTGGATTTTTCACAATATTAATTATCGAACTTTTTAATTTTGATTGGTGCGTAAATGCTTTTAATGACGCAAAATCAGACGGAATACCCGCCACCATATTCGCTTGTTTTGGTTTAGCTCTACCATTGGCAGGGGCTTTGATTGTGGGTTACAAGGGCTTATGGCAGTATTGGCGTGATTTAATGACGGGAAAGAATAGATGATGCTAATTAGTTTAATATTTTTTATTCTTGCGTCAATTTCAAATGCGGTGATGGACACTTGTAGTCACCATTTTTCTAATTCAGTATTTTCAAAACTAAATCCTAAATTTTGGGATGCCACTATAAGTTGGATGAATAAGTATGTGGACGGAAATCCGTCTAAAGGCATCAGAAAATTATTTTGGATTATTAATTTTCCCGTTCAATTAACCGACGCATGGCACATGTTCAAATCACTAATGATAATTTTCATTTGTGCAAGCATAGCAACATTCAAAGGCTATACTATTTATTATTTTGAATATGAGTGGCTAAATATTGCAATAGCCATAATAGTCTATGGAACTACTTGGAATTTATTTTTTTCGCTGTATTATGGCTATATCTTTAAAAAATGAAAAATACAATTGTATTTGTTTTATTCTTATTGTTATTTTACATAATATCATGTAAAGTAACTCAAGAAAAAAACGTACATACTGAAAATCATTTGCCTAAATCTGATAAAGTTAATGCCGATAGTATTAAAAAAAAATATGATTTTGCCGAATTAAAAGAAAATAAAGTAAGAGTTGAGAGTTCAAAATTATTAGTTGGTGATAATGGAATGGAGTATTATCATGAAGATTTAAGGATAATCGAAGTTCCGAATACAAAAATAATTAAGCAACATAGTAGTTTATCTGAAGGCAGAATAGTTTATCGTATACCGAATATCATGAAAGTTCGTAGCACGTATAAGGTGCTTGTACGAATTTCAAAATCAAAAGCAACAGTAAGTATTTACGATTCATTGTCAGGTGATGTGATGACAAGTCATCTCCCAATCACCGAAACTATGGAAGTTAAGTTGATAGATGTTTCTCCGAGTGATAAAAAAATGTTTGACATTGTAACTGATGATAATGGGACACAGATTGTTGAAAGCGGTGATACTTATACTGAATGGAGTTGGGACGTTACGCCAATACATGTTGGCGTTTCAAAATTAAAAATAATTGTATCAACAATTCATAACGGCAATAAAAAAGATATTGTTTATGAGGACGCTGTTGAAATTGAAAGAGACATTAAAGAACAAATTATTTTCTTTTGGGAAGAGTATTGGAAATGGATTATCACTACGTTCATAACACCATTTTTCATTTGGTGGTGGAAGAATAGAAAAAGTAAAAAGAAGAAAGGCGAAGAAGAAACTGAAAAAGAAGAAGATGGCAAAAGTTAAATTATTCGATAAGGAACACGGCACTTATAAATTCAGATGTCCCGCAGGGCATGACCATTACATTAATACTATTGTTCCAAACCATCAAGAAGCTCAATGGGGCTTCAATGGCGATGTAAATAATCCAACATTCACTCCATCAGTAAACGAACGTACAGATTTTGTTCCGATTGTTCGCATGGTTTAGCAGGACAGACGATGGATTTGCCTGAATTAGATTAGTACAATTTTTCCAACCATATTTTTACTTGGGTATAGTAATCGTATTTGTCAATAGCGTCCTTATTTCTGTTCAAGAAAACAAAATCATTCAGGTCGTCTCTTAGCTCATCAACATAGGATATGGCTCTTTTCTTATTTCTATATTGAGTCATTAGAGAAATAGCTCTGTCCTTTGCGGTTACATCAAATTTCATATTCTTTTTTCATTAGCTCATCGTATTTTTTGTCAGATTCTTTGTTATTATAAGTCATCCTGCATCCGCCTAAAAATTGTCGTTCTGAATTTATTCTGCAAATTTTTTCTAATATTTTATCCCTGTCATGCAATATTTTATGTCTTCGTTTTGGAGATTGTATTTCAATAACATCTTCGCCATCCACGTAGTATAATCCTACTCCACTACCAATTTCTGAAGGCTTAATTAGGTCTTTTGGACAGGCATAAGAAAAATAATTTGGTGAACGGTCAGGAGCTATATGGGCATAAAACGAGTGCTTCTTTTTCTTCTTGTCAGCCGTAAAATCACTACGGCTAATTTTCACTTCAAATTCGTAAAGCATTCCACTTTTTGAAATAGAGATAACATCCAATTCAAAATCACTAATTAAATATTTTACATTTTCACAGACAGGCGAATGAAATTTCAGCACTTGCATTTTACCTATTGCTTTTTGTATTTCTTTTGTGGTCATTTTTTTAAATTTAGTTCCGCCTCCTCAATAACCGCCTTTAACTCTTTATTTTCTTTAACTAATTTTTTAAAAAACCATTTTATTGTTATTTTTCGTGCGTGACTAATAATTAAAGATTCGCCTTCCTTATCTACATCATCCAATTTTAGTTTGTCGTAAATCGTTTTAAAATTGATTCTCTGCCCGAAATTCTTTGCATTCTTAGGGTGGTGTTTTAATTTAAGTTCTTCTACTGCCTTATCCCAAATAGCCTGCTGTTGCCCCTCATCCAAATTAATTAATCCGAGTTTTTTACAATACGTGTAAAAATTATTTTTGAAATCATAGAAATCATAGATATTGTTTTTTTTATAATTTTCAAACTTAGAATAAATACTATTAAGCCAATCGTTATGAATTTTTAATTTCTGTTCTTCAGTAAGCTCTTTCGGTTTTTCAATATCACTTGGTTTTATGTATGGAAGTCGTAACATAGCTTCGTGCTTTGTAGTAGTTATGTAAGTATCTAACCACTCAACCATTGTAGATATATTAATGCCATAAAATTTACCATATTTTTTTCTCACGCCCATCCTAAAGGCAATACCAATTTCTTCAATAGTTAAATGAGAATAATCTCTTTTTATTTCTTCAATAGCGATAGGAATGAATATCGTTCTGTCTGATTTACTAAAAGTTTCCAATGAAACTCCTGATTCCCAAATCATCTTTGTAAAAATAGAAACTAATTGTTTTTGCGGTTCACTCCCAATATCCAAATCTAAATTTCTAACTCTTTCATTATTTAGAGTGGCTAATAAAACCTCTTTTTCTAATGGCACAATCAAATCTGAATCTTCTATATCACGAACTTTTAATTTAGGCATATACAATACGGGAGTTTCTTTATATGGAACGGTTAATCCATTATCCTGATTATCTATTATTTGAAGTTTATTATTTTCTTCTTGCATGTAATTATTTTTTCGTAGTTAGTTCTTGATAAACGTCAACTGCGGTTTCAGTTCGACTTTTTTTATTTTCAGAATTTCCATAATATTTTTCTTTCATTTTTTCTTCTCGTCTTATTCCACCCCTGATAGCAGCTTCATAATCTTTAATTAAAGTACCTCCTTTGGTTTTCCATCCAACCTTAACGTAATGGTCATAAAGGTCTTTAATGGAATTTATGTGAGCGTCAGCCTTCTCCGATAAGTAATACGCCTGAAAATCCTGAAATGAAGGTATTACAAAACGTTTTGACTCTTTACCTTTTTTTTTATTTTCTTTTTCGATTTCTTTTATATCTCGAACGCTTTTTAAAATATCTGAAATTTCTTTTGGGTTTCCAAATCCTTCTAAATTAGAGGCAAGTTTATCTATAATCAAATCACTTTCTTCAACTCCTTTTATTAAAGGTAATTTCTTTTTATGTTTTAAAAAATCTTTAATGAAAAGTTTTTTCTTACCGTCACTTAATAATTTTATTTTTAAATCGCTCAAAGAATTAACTAAATCATTTTTTGTAAATGTAGAATATTTTTTATCTTTTACAATTCCTTGAATCTGCGTTAGCCAAAGGCTTACGTTATATTCTATGAATCCTGCCTGATTACAATTATCGTACATAAAATTTAATAAAAGTTTTGGATATGGGTGTAATTCCATATAAAAATTATCTTGCCATTTCATAGATTCTGCTCTGCTCATTTTACAACTAAAACCCAATTATTACCTATTTTTTTAGCCACAACATTTTCAGGCAATCTACTTTCAGTGATTTGAAGTAAAACAGCCTGTCTCGTTACTTTAAGTTTTTTTGCGTATTCGGTTACGGATAATTCTTTCATTTATTTGGCTTTAAAATCGTTTCCCATACGTGCTCTGCAATTGCTTTCATCATCAGAGGAGGAACAGCTCTTCCGATGCGCTCCCATTGTTTACTATACGTTCCTGTTAATATATAATCAGAAGGGAATGAGCTTATCACTTTTAATTCAGGGATGCTTAGTTTTCTCAATGCTTTTTCAGAATCGTCGAACTCTACTTCTACAAGCCCATTTGCAAGCCCCTTATATTGTGAAAGAATAGTTGGCGACACGTCTTTTGATGAATCAGCAAATAATTTAGTTTCATCATTTCTGTCTTTATGAGAAGCGTTTACTCCATGTCTGACTACTTTATATCTTCTCTGAACACCAAGACCGTCAGCTAAAACAGTAAAGCACACGCCATTTTTCTGTACTCTTCTTGGTTCTTTTTCTCCAAATGCTTTTATGGTTGCTTCGATGCACTCAATATCATTTAGTGCTTCCCCAAGAGAAACTATTTCGTTTAAGGGTTTAGGATAAGTAATATCTGCTTTTAAATCCTTTCTAACACCTATAAAAATTGTTCTTTCTCTATTTTGCGGAACTCCATAATTTTTTGCATTTATAACTTTATATCTGACGTTGTAACCGCAATTAACGAGCGAATGATAAATTGTATCTTCTTCTCCACCAAACATATTAAATTGGTCGCTACCTAATAAATCCTTTGACGCACCTGACGTTAATCCCGCAACGTTTTCACAAATAAAAACTTTTGGTTGTAATCCATTTAAAATTCTTGTAAATTCAAAAAATAAATCGTCCGTTCTTTGTTCTGTATCAGAATATTTTTTTATTTGTCCCCACATTTCTTCTTTTTTTCCCGCAATAGAAAAGCTGCTGCAAGGTGGTGAACCGTCCAAAATATCTAATTCTCCTTTTTTAAGTCCTATTTTATTTAAAATTTCTTCGGCAGTTAGCTCTCTAATGTCTTGTGGGAAAATAGGTGTATCAGGATAATTTGCTCTATATGTTTCCTGAGCAGCGGGTATAAATTCGCTCATAGCTAAAACGTCTCCACCTGCCAATCTATAACCTGTTGACGAACCGCCTCCGCCTGCAAATGTTGAAACGGCAGTAAATAATTTTTTTGCAGATTGCTCTCTTACAAAATTCATATCATAAATAAATGGCTTCATAATTCTTGTTGGATTTTAATGCTGTATTTGTGTATTGTGTTATAGATTTCTGTTATAAAATTTTCGTCGTAACCAAATGACGCTATCGTTTTTATTTTTTCTTGCAATAATTCATCGAACCTTTTTTCATCAATGATTGGAATGTTATTTTGTTTTTTGAAAGTTCCAATATATTTAGAAATTATCATTCTCTCTATTAATGCATCAATAATTTTATTATCAACGCCATCAATTCGTTTTCTATATTTTTCTAACTCTGACATTTATTTTATTGCTATTAGTCCTACGAAGTTATAAGATTGCCAAAAAGATGTTATAGTTTTAAATCCTGCTGACTGTAATAGGTGAATATTTTGTTGCATCGAGTTGGGTTTCATTATATATCTTAAATCTTTTTCTTTCTTAATTATTTCTTCTTCTGTAAAGTGATTGCCTTTGTAGTCATAATGACTAAAGGATAAAACTTCTTGCATCATTCCATTTTCCTGATAAATTTTTTCGCAAAGAATAAAAGCTCCGCCACTATTCAGCCCATCATAAACGGTTTTACAAAAGTTTTCTCTACTCATTCTGTTTAAAAATTGCATTGTAAATATTGAATAAACAATACAAGCGTTTTTTACTTCAAATTCCCCATTCAAATCAATATTTTTAAACTCTATTTCACTATCCTTCTCAGGCATTAATTTAGCATTGTCATATCCTATTTTTAAATTTGGATACTTAATAGATTTTAATAATTTACCTGTGGAGCAACCCAAATCGTAAATGGCAGTGTCTTTTGTAATGAAATATTCCGACATTGATAAAATGGTATTTATTAATACGTCATAATTTGGGATTGATTTTGATATATGTTCATCAAAATCTTTTATGGTATTAAAATCAAACTTGTTCATGTCGGAAGATGCAAATTTAATACTTAACTTGCTATTTGGCAAGCGTTGTTAATAACATTTTTTATCCTTTAAAATAATCGTTAATTATATTGATTGCCTCTTGTGCGCCCATCGCCAAGCAAGCTCTATACCCAAATTTATTTAATTTGTCAATCACCTCTAACTGTTCATCAGATGCCTTTCCTTTTGCTTTAACTACCTTTCCTGCTTGTTTTCCTTTTTGAACTATTCTTTTATGCTCATTCGCTTTCAGCTCTATAAATAAAGCAAAATAAATTATTTTTCTAACTATTATTCCACCTTCATTAAAATTTCTAAATTTAGGATGACAAATTACAAAATCTGGCAAACCCTTTAGATTCCCCATGAGTGAAAACTTATAACGTTCAAACGGACTCCTTTTCCCTTCCGAGGCAGGGTGAAACCAAACTACATCAGGATAATTTGATTTTAAAAAATTAACTACTTTAATATGCTCGACATCTTCGTGAGTTAGGAACGAAAAGAACGGATTTTTTTGATTTATTTTTGGATTATATACGTCTGAATTATTTGATTTTACAATCGGTCTTTGAACTAAAGTTTGTTTTACATTACTATTTTGTTTAACTACCTTTTCATTTAATATTTTATTTTTTGGGAGCTTAGGTTGTTTGCTTTCAATGGGAACTAATTTTCCGTCAACCATTGTGAAACCAAGTGCCTTTAAACTTTTAGCGTCAAGAGCCATGTAAAATTAATTAAGACAAATATCAATGCCCGTATCATTAAATAATTCCGCTTTATCCAAAGGAACTCCTTCTATGACGTATCTTGTTACGTGGTCTATTTTTAAAGATGAAACTTGAGGAAATGGCTGTTTCTCCCATTCTTCCCAAGTTAAGGTTACTGTTGTTATATTTCTAACTGTATTTATTTTCATGTTTATTTTTTTTTATTTAAAATTCATCATGACACCAAACAGGTGTTTTTTCACCAACATAAGCGCCACTAACATTAAAACCAAAATACTCAGAAGCTAATTCACGCTTTTTACTTTCGATAGTTTCGCCTTCTTCCAATTCATCTTCACTAACTTCAGTGTCTTTCATGAGTATTTCAATACATTTTTTGACCGAATAAACAAGTCGTGGAACGGAATTAAAATCTTTGCAAACTCCAATTACAGCATCATCAAGACCGACTGCTATTCCATCAGTAAACGTATCCTGTTCGTATTGTTCAAGTATCTGTTCTAATTTTTTCATAATTTATTTTTTCTTTTTATTAAATCTATTTCTCCAAATAGGCAAAACGTTTTCTGCATACAATATTCCAAAATGCCAATACGCATTTGCAAAAGTGGTTAACGGAACATGAATTTTAAAATCATAATATTGTAATTTACCGACCTTAACACCTTTTTTTTCTTCTGTATCGTACACATAACTTTCATTTGCTACCTTTAACGTTTTCCTAAGCGCTTCCGCCTCTTTAGTCGGTAGACATAATTCTAACGGATAATTTTCTATAAATTCCTTTTTGTTCATGTACTTCATGTCTTTCATATAGTTAAAATTTTAAATGTCAAAATTCATTTTTATTTGGTTTCGCATCAACTTCTCAATCTCATGTCTTTCTTTGTATAATTTTCCACGAAGCTCGACGTTCTTCTCCTGTAACTTGCGACGTGACCGAGTTATGGACTCTGGTGTTGCTAATTTTCCCAAGTATAACATTTCTTTAATTTTGTCAAAGCTATAATCTCCTTTAGCACCTTGTTTTTCCCATACCCTTACAATTAAAATATTATCATCGTCCCGTGCTTCTAAATCTTTTTTTATAACTTGAGCTACGGTTGGCATTATCTTTAAAATCTTTTCAATAAAGTCCTGATAATCTTCGTTTGTTTTTAGTTTTTGTTTTTTCATATTATTTATTTTCTGTATCAAAATTCATTTTTATTTGGTTTCGGATAACCCTCTCTGTCCGTTGCCTCTCATAGTATAGCTCACCTCTCAACTCAGGGCACTTCTGCTGAATCTTCCTTCTCACCCGAATTATACTTGCAGGAATAGACAAATCGCCATTTAAAAGCCTCTCTTCAAACTCAGCGTATGATTTATTTTCTTTATTAATTTGAATATTCCAAATGGCAAGTATCAAAACGTTATCATCATCCCTGCTCTTCTCGTTTGTTTTGAGCACTGACAAAACTAATGGCATTGTCTTTATGACGTTACTGATAAAATCCATTATTAAATATAACTAACCATTAAAATAATTACCACCGCATGAAAAAATTGGTCAGCGCCAAATATTATCCAATGCCATTTATTAGCAGGGCTTTGTAAAGATGGAAACCAACCATTCATTCTGCCTTTCCATAAGTCAATTAAGAAATGTGTCATCATCTGAAATGAAAGTAGATTCCAATATAAAGGCTCATTCATTGGCAGAAAAAATCCTAAAACAATCCCCATTAAAATAGTATGAACCAATGCGTGAGCTAAAATAGGTATTATAGGTCTGCCTAAACGTTTAGCATTTAACATCCAAGAGGTTGATAAATGAGTGAAGTCCGCCAAAAAATGACAGAAAAATAATAATATTAATAATGTTGTTTTCATATTTAAAATAAACTTGCTTGGTCTTCGTTTTTAATCGGTTTATTATTTTTAGGTTTTTTATCAATTACTTTTGTTACTTCATGAACTTCATTTTTAATTTCAGGTATGGTTATTTCAGCATTCAGTTCAAGTTTATCTTCTTCAGGTTTTAAAATAACTTTCGGAGGTTCTTGCTCAATTATTTTTTGAATAGGCTCTACAACATCTTTAACCACAAAATCAATTTTTGCTTTTTCGTATTCTCTTTGATATTTTACTAATTCGTTATTTTCAACTAATTTATATTTTTGAAAATTTTCACGTTTCTCAAAACAGGTTTCGTTAAAGTAGTACCAAAAATGCGTATCAGTTATCGGAACATTTATCCACTTATGGTTGTTTCCATTCATTAAGCGCCAATAATTGTCAGCAACTAAAGTGTATTTATCGTAATCATTTAATTCGTTATATTTGGAATAATTTTCTAATGCCTTTTGGTTTTTAGCAACTCCAATTTTTAGCAACGCATTCTGAACTCTTTGCTGTTTCTGCAATAGCTCCTGCTTTTGTTTTTCATTTAAAGAAAATCTTAATTGAAGTAGGCTTGCCATCTGTTCTTTTGAAATTTTATTTTGCTTGGTAGGTAAATCATGAGCCTCAGACTTCTCATTTAGAAAGCCGTAATTCTCAGGCATCTTTTTTAGCCTCTCATTAAACATTTTTTAATTTGCCTTATTATTTTTTCTTTTTTCAATTGCTTCGCCCAAGTTTATTTTTTTTGATTCATCTTTTACTTCTTCGTTTTCTTCAACCACAACATGAGCTATTTCAGTAATAGCATTATTATCTGTTACTATATTGTTTGACTGATTTATGATTGGTAAATCACCCAATTGTTTTGATGCTTTACTAATTGCATTAGGTTTAGCCATTGAGAATGCTGAAGCAAGAGTAGTATCTTTTTCTTTGATAGCGGTTGCAATTCCACGTAAGTCAAAAACATCATCACGAGTTAAATCTTCAACTGTTTTTTTGTCAAAAAGCGCTAAAATATTTCTTTCAGGAACACCTTGTTTTATGAAACTTTCAACGGTATCTTTTCTTATTGTTTCAAAATCTGCCGTTTCACCCATAACAATTTTTCTAATTTCATTTTGGATACGAGATGTAATGGCTTCAGGAATAACTTTAAAAATTGCATTACGAAGTGCAATCGAACACGCTGCCATACTCTCTAAAATTTGCATATCTTCACTAATTATTTTCCCTCCCGCATCAGTTATTTTTCGGATTGCTTCTATACTATAAGCCACGTTATTTTCCAAATCCCAGCATATACCTCTTGCAGTAACAGCTTTTCCATCATTTGAAATTATGCTTGCCGATGAGCGAATGTTCCCGTAACAACTTGTGATTATAGTTGCTAATTTAATGGATGCGCCCCTAATGGTTTTTCCTTCTTTAACCACAGAGTAAAAGCAGTTATCGGCAGTTTCTTTATCCTGAGTGGCAAGAAACAAAATATTTTTTAAAGACTTTGCTAAGTCACGGGGAAATTTTCGAGCCGTTGATACCGCAACATCAATTTCTGCACGAGCACCTTCAGAGGCTTCTGATGGATTTATTGTTATTGGTTTTTCAACTATCTCATTGATGTGGTCTAAGTTTCCTAATTCTTTTGTGAAGTCCATTTGGTTTGATTTTTGGTTTTAATTATTAATTTTTTTATTCCCTTTTTAAAATATTCCAAGTTCCATTTTGTAATCGTTTTCTTTTATGTCTGCAAAATATAATTTTTTAAGTTCATCGTATTCATCTTTTGAAATGTCAAATTCGTATGCGCCTGAATTATTTGGATTTGGTTTGTAGATAGAATCAATTAAAACAAAAACGGTTATTATAGGATTAATTTCTCTGATTCTTAATAATCCAATTTTATCATTCCAAATTTCCCAAACACCTCTTTGATTTTGCGTTCCGACTGCAATCGTTCGGTTTCTTTTGGACTCAAAACTCAAACAGCTTTCTTTAAAGCCCTGAATTGCTATTTCTTTGGTCATTAACTTTTTAATTTCTTCCATATAAATTTACGAATTTGACGTGTCTTTACAGCCATTGTTAATAATTTTTATTGCAGGTAATAAACAGTTATTGGAGGAATAGTTGCTCTAAATTTACATTCTTCTTTTAAGGGACACTCAGCGCACTTAGCCAAAGAAGGTCTTGGTTGGTATCCGTATTTTTGATAATGTAAAAGATGCGGAATAGCCTTGTCAATAAACGCTCTGTGAGTGTCAAATTGCGATTCATCAAATCTAAAATCAATAAGCCTGCAATCATTTTCGTCTTTTGGATTGAACAAGAAAAATAAAAATGGAGGGTTAATTCCTGTTTTTAATACTTCAATAAATTTGTAATGTATAGGCTGAGTAATTAAACTCACTTTTTCGTGTAAGCGAGATAATCCCCAACCCAATAAATTCCAAACATCGTCAAGCAGCCCAGAAACTTTCATGTCAAAAATTGCGGTCTCTCCCATACTGAGAACCTTTACCTTATGACCATTACTATCCTTTGCAAAAATATCTCTTGTGGCTCTAATCCTAATGTCCAATGTTCCCGTTAACACAACATCAACTCCAAATCTTTCCATTGCGTCAGGATACGGAACAGAAATATCTTCACCCGCCTTTATAATTTCCAATCCGTAATGCTCCATTACCTTTTTAAAATTATCTAAATGTTTTATCATGAGCCGATAATCAGCGCTAAGTTCAGGTTCTACTTCAGCTTTTGGAACAATTTCTTCAGGAACAGCCTCAAGTTCAGGCAGAGCTACTTCACCTTTTTTTAATTTTTTAGGTTTTTTCGGTTTAACTTCCTTAACTGCCTTTACTTTTAATGTCTTTGGAATGGGTATAGAGCCGTTTTTAGGAACGCTACCAGTCGCAACATATTCAAACCAAGCCCCAAGGTTCATCGCATCGCTTGGGGGAAATAAATCGAATCTACTGTCAATGTATTTAGCTTTAAAAACTAATCCACAGCCTTCACCTGAAGAATATTGAAGTAAGCCCTTTAAAAGTGATTGTGAAATCTTTAACATCTTGATTATTTAGTTTGATTAATTATTTAAACTTGATTAAATTGTTTGATTATTTGGTTTACGTTTTTTTTGTAACGAATAAATATTTTTTATTTCCGTAGTTATAATTTAATTTTGTAACGAATGCTGATTACATTCAATTGTGTTCAACGCAATTTTTGGTTTGATAATAGCGGAGCTGATTACTCCGCTATTTTTTTTTAAATTATTTAATTCATTTTTTGGTTTACGAGTATTTCTTCCTTAGAAGGGTCAAAATTTTCATCTGCCCACATAGTTAAAATTAAATGACCTCCTTTCACAGGTTGTAAAACAACAGGGTCAGGAATATGTTTAATTAATTTATAGCCATCAACTAATTTGAGTCCTGTCAAATCCATGTCTTTCACGGGGGCACATATCTGAAGACAAACTTCTTTTTTTGTAACTTTAACATATCGTACTCCATTAAATATTTCGCATTTAGAATTAAAATATCCATTATTATATATTCCGTCATCACCTGTGATGAACGAATATGCCGTAGAACTTCTTTCGTGATATTTAAGATGACCTTCGATAAGAAATGAATCGTCAATAGTATTTAATGGGCAAACTCCCCAATCAGTTGAAACTTCAAATAACATTTTTATCTCATCTTCCTTATGTAAATTAAATTTTTCAATTTCCCTTAAATTTTTTTCAGGAACAAAGCCTTTAAACCTTGCGACATCTCCACACACTAAATTATATTTGTGGCATATTATTTGAACCTGCTCTTCGGTAATAAATTTGTTATTCGGATATTTCTGCTGATAGTATTTAGCCATCTCAACCTGTTCTTTACTTAACTTAGCTTTTTGGATTAACGGTTTTAATTCAGTCACCTGATTAGCTTGTTTAAATCCAAGTTTTTCCAATCTATCAACTTTACTTACATCTTTTGTAGATGCTTCATCAATAATTTTTTTAGCTTCAATTAGTATAGTTTCGGCAGCGATACTAAATTCGTGATGAATCTCCAACACCTCTTTTGGATAATTATTTTTGTTTTCAACTGTTTCTAAAACAGCTTCTTTTGCCTCAATTACTTCTTGAGGAGGTTGTGGTACACTTTTTTTGAATAGATTGAACATGATTTTTGGTTTTTAATTTATAATTTATTTTTTTTAATCTTCGTTAACGTAAAATAGTTTGTAGAATTTTAATCCTTTCTCTTCGTCAAATCCTTGTTCAACATAATCGTGACGAGAATGAATTTGGATATTAAAGTTGTTGTCTAATTTAATGGTACTCTTAGTAAATCTATTATATTTTTTAAATGCCGTTTTAGAAATAACAAAATTATCGGCTTCTTTTATATTGAATCTTTTATTGTATTCTTCTTTATGTTCCCTAAATGAATCAATTAACTCAGGTTCAATAAGTATTTCTTTCTCAAAAGCTTTTTCACTAAACTCTTCGTTATTATCAAAGAAGTTTACGGAATTATTAAGTATCATCATCCTGTCATTTTTCTTTACATTATTTTCTTCTGTCAGAACCTCTTCACAAAAAGCAACGCAATGATTAATGTAATTTGACGTGTGCAAGTATGGAGATTCTTTTAATTGCATATCCAAAAAATCATGACTCCAATAAGTAGCAGCGTCAGCTATCTTACTACTGTTGTCAATAATTACAGCCTTGTATCCATCTTCTTTGTCGGTATTGAAAATTAAAACCCCCTTCTCTAATTTTGAAGTCATTCCTGAATCAGTTACAATAGAAAAATCACCCCCGCTAAAATCTGCTTTTATAAAAGTTTCTTTCGCTTCTGATTTAAATATTCCGATAGCATCACACAGCTCACCATCTACGACTACATCATTTATATATGCGACATAAAAATCACCGCCTTTTACTTTTATGTGAGTAGTTTGTTGATATAGGTGTTGAGCGATTTTTTTAGAGCCATCAAAAAATTTCTTTTTGTCTTTAAAAATATCCTCTACCGTTCCTTTAACATCGTAAATCATCAAATCTGATTTTTTCCTGAAGTGGTAGTAAATATCATTTTTAAATCCTTCTAACAAATGATTTATTAAAGTTTCTTTCACAAAATCATCTTTGAATATAAATTGTTCTTCGGATGGAATAAAATCTTCCGATAATCCAAAGTTTCCAACATAATGAACTGCAAATCCTGTAATGTTTATTCTTGAAAAGTCTATCATAATTTTTTATTGTCTAATTGTTTAAGTTGCCGTTTTAATCTTATTAATTCGGTGTATGGATTATTTCTATATGCAAACATCTGTTCATCGTGACATTTTGTATGTGAAAAATCTTCTCCGTATTTTTCGTACCTATCACCAACAATAAAATTTCTTTCACAAAATATACATTTTTTATCTAACATAATCATTATATAGTATAAGGCACATCTTTAATTTTTACCCACTCATCCCAAGTAAACTCCATACTCTTGCGTATTTTTTCTCCTTCTATCTCGCCCTGCTTTAACGCTTTATTCATTGTCCTCTGACCCTTATTAGATTTTAAATATTTTTCTAAACGGATAATTTGTTCTTTACTCCAAATAGGTTTATTTTTTTTATTGTCGCTCATTTAGCCATTGTAACTGTTTGAAATCCTACCATTCTCTTTTCCACAAAATATTCACCACCATATTTTAATTGATACTTTATATCTGCATAAACAGGAGTTGCATCAGGAATTTCATATCTTACAATAGTGTTTTTTGTAAACGCTCAATCTTTTAACTTCGCTAAAAATCCTTATAATCAATAGCCTCAATCTCTTTTGAGACCTGAGATGCCTGTTCTCGGATTGTTTGTAGCCTATTTACTAATTCTTCTCTTGCGTCCATTTTTATTTAATTCTTTGGCAGGTTGACGTAGACATTCTTTTTTCAAATTCTTGTTTTGAGATTTTCTCCTCGTACCAAGAAAACTGAAAATTACTTCTATCCCATCCATCAGGGTCAAGTATTTGAATGTGCGGAAATAATGTTTTGCTCCACTCGTTTGACGATTTTAACTCTGTGCTCATTTTAATTGATTATTTATTAATCCTAAAAATTCTATTTTTACAATTCCACCACTATTATTTGCATTACGGGAAATGTTACAAATATTTTGGGTCTGCGGAGTTTCAGGATTTGTGATGCAAGTCGGCATTCCTGCTGTGTTTGTGCAATTTGTACATCCATACGGATAAACACCAACGAGCCCTGTATTTTTTCCCATGCTATCATTATAAATCGTAGTTACATTCATATAGTTTTGATTTGCCTCCCATGTTCCGCCACCATATAAAGTGAATCTGCCCAAACTACTCACGCCTGCCACACAACTAATCTCAATTGTTTCCTGAGCCATATTAACTGTTCCTGCGTTGTTCAAAGTAAATTCGTAAAGCGTGATTCCCACAGGGCAATTTACTGGGGCATACGCAAAAGAAATATTTCCCATAATCGCAAGACTATCAGGAGTAGAATAGTCCAAAGAATCATTTGGGGCTAATTTAAAGCTACCCTGTAATAAATTGGTAGATACTATTCCGAATATTCCGTTAACGTTGGAAACCCATCCTGCACCGCCTCCTAACGTTAAATAAACAAGGGCAGTATCAGGGTTTGAGTTTTTAATTCTTAATAATGTTATTGCCGAATCAGCATTAATGTTAACGTTAACGTCAATTTTTTCTTCTATTTTTGTTTCGCAGGAAAATAGGATTAGTGACAGGGCTAAGATTGATAGGATTTTTTTCATGGTTTTATTTTTTTAGTTTATTTTTTTTAAATTTACAGGTTTTATTCATTATTTCGTGTTTTAATTTATAATGGTTTCTTTTTTTAAAATTTCACGTACTTTTTCAACTAACTCTTCAAGCGTACCATTATTGTCAATTACATAATTAAATTCAGCATTGTCAAGCGCTGTTTCGGAAGGGTGTAATGAAGGTGAAGACGAACCATTATCTCTATTAATCCTGCTTTTAGTTTAGCGCCTTTTTTTAATATTGTACTTATGTGTTGTTTCATAAATTTTAATCTAAAACTTCCATTTCTTCGACAGCCCAATCTTGCCACATTCCGAAAAATGAAGCGCCCTTGTACTTTTTCTCCATCGCCTTCCATTTTTTATATTCGGTTTCTTTATGTTCATTCATTGCTTTTTCAGCACCTTCTTTTGAACGGTGTAAACTCATGGTAGCATAACTACTTTCTTCTGTCGATGAATTATATAAGAATGCGTATATTTTCATTTTTTAGTTTCGTAAATATTTCCAACTACCTTAGAAACTTTTAACCAATACCCTAAATCAACACGATTCAACCCGTCTTTTTTAGTTCCTTTCCAACAAACGTAAAAACCAAAGTGACCTCCGTGCCCATCATCGTTCATATTTGTGTATTGTCCGAATTTTATAACGCCTAATATTTTTTCATCAAAATGATATGGAATTAAATCTCCTTCATAAACTATTTTTTCACCGATAGGAAAGCCTAACATGACGATAGCATCTTTATCAATTTCGGTTATACTTAATCCTGCGTACCAATCATCATCAGCTTCATAAACTTTTGTTCCTGTGCAAAAATAATCCCGACCATTCCTTGAGCTTAAATGTTTCCCCTCGCAATAAATCATTTCAGGAGCATAGCTACTAAATCTCTTTGCGAAAACTCTAAAATAATATTTGCTCATTCTTTAATTTTTATGATGCCAAAATTCAGCAACACATCCAAAACTCCAATTACATCCATTCTGCCACTCAAAGGAGCAACCGTGTTTTGAACTTCAATCTTATAATCGTTATAAACGTACATCGAATATCCTGTAAACTTGCAATATATTGATAGCGGAACAACTCCACCGTTGTTATTAATTACAAAATCTTTGACGCAAAATTCCTGAAAATCAAATCCTGTTGCTTTTTTGAATATGCCTGAAAGTTCGT
>Ga0315284_10001189_pt1 | contig 36805 bp, 32 predicted proteins | sample YL17G09_16_MG_FD_203696 | JGI IMG/M metagenome (GOLD analysis project Ga0315284, IMG submission 203696) | Sediment microbial communities from Yellowstone Lake, YNP, Wyoming, USA - YL17G09_16 | ecosystem: Environmental > Aquatic > Freshwater > Lake > Sediment | place: USA: Wyoming | collected...
ATTAAACTATTCTGTCCTTTCTCCTAAAGTAACGCTAACAGTTTTTTCCTTGCCATCGCTTAAAATCTTCATTGTCACTGTCTCCCCGGCATTATAGTCCTGGATGATTTCTAATAATGTGTCTTGTTCTGTAATCTTTTTATTATTGACCTCTAAAATAATGTCTTTGTCTTTAATGCCGGCCTTGGCTGCGGCTGAATCAGGCGTAACGGCTACTTCGCCGGGATTGTTTCCGCTAACAACCCAGGCGCCGTAATTTACGGGCAGATTATTGTCTTTCTTAACCTGATCGTTAATGACAACAGATCTCACTCCTAAAAAAGGATAAGTAATCTTGCCTGAATTTATGGCTTTCTGGATATTGCTTTTGGCTAAGTTTATGGGAATGGCAAAACCAATGTTTTGGGCGTCCAAAACCGTGGCCGTGTTAATACCAATCACCTCTCCTTTTAAATTAAGCAATGGACCGCCAGAGTTTCCCTTATTTATGGCAGCGTCTGTCTGAATCACATCTTCTAAGGTTTCTACCAATCCTCCGCCTGAAGCAGTAATGGTTCGGCCTAGACCAGACACCACCCCAACTGAAATCGTATTTCTGTATTCTCCAAGAGCATTGCCAATGGCAATAACGCTCTGGCCAATCTCAATTTTTGAAGAATCTCCGAGTTTAACCACGGGAAAAGGCTTAAAAGAAAAATTACCATCTGCGTCTGTCACCTTTTCCTTTTCAATCTTTAAAACTGCCAGGTCTTGGGCCGGATCCTTGGCTAAAACTTTGGCTGGAAACTTTCTGCCGTCAGTGGTTAAAACCGTATAGTCTGCTTCAGCATCCAAAACCACGTGCTTATTAGTGATGACAACGCCATCTTCTGAAACAATAAAGCCTGAGCCGCCGCCAATTTCTTTCTTTTCTGTGCCGTTTTGCCGATATTGGGGAATTTGGAATTCAAAGAAAGGATCGTTAAAAAATCCTTCAAAAGGAGAAACGTAATATTCTTCAATCACGGGCAGATCCTTGGTAACAATGATTGAAACCACTGCCGGAGAATAATCTTTAACTACCTTGATGACAGCCTGTTCCTGAGTGGTTTGCGGCACATATTCGTTTATCTCTGATTCCTGAGTCTCAATCGGCTTTGAAGTTATCTTGTCTAAATAGCTTTTTAAAGGTTCCAAAAAAGTTATTTTAGAAAAGTCTGGCTGGAATTTTTCAGCTAAAATCCCGGCCGAAAAGCTTAAAACCGAAAAACAAATAATTAAAAAAGCCCCAGTTAGAAAAATAGAAACTATCTTGTTTTTTCTAAAGAAGTTTTTTATCTTCTCGAGTATTTCCATCATAATATTTAAGTAAGATTAAATTTTTATCCGCGGCGAAGATTTAATTAGTCTTTCTTTAGCTAAAACGAGAGCGACCTGCCTTGGGTTGCATTTCTTTTTTAAACTTTCTTTTAAAACCTCGCTGGTTGCCTTTTTAATTTTTTGCTCAACAATCTTAAACATTATTTCTGGAGATTGGCCGTTCCATTCAGCAAAAGAAGAAATGACTCCGCCGCCATTGGCAACAAAATCGGGAACGATCATGATTCCTTTTTTCCAAAGCCTATTTTCAATCTCTTCTGGAATCGGAATGTTGGCTCCCTCAACAATGATTTTTGCTTTGACTTTGTTGTAATTCCTTTGGTTAATGACGTCTGAAACTGCAGCCGGAATTAAGATATCCACAACCAACTCGTAAATCTTATCTAAAGGCAGTTTTTTTGCTTTTAGATAGCTCTTGAAAGACTTTTTCTGTTCTTTTAGTCTAGTTAGTTTGCCAACATCTAATCCGTCTTTATTAAAAATAGTTCCGTCTGCTTCAGAAACAGCTATAATTTTAGCTCCCATTTCAGCTAAGTGTTTGGCAGCGAAACTGCCGACGTTTCCAAACCCGGCCACAGCTACGCTTGCTCCTTTCAAGTTAATGTTTGAGATGCTGGCTGCTGCTTGAGCAGCTTTGGCTACGCCAAAACCAGTTGATCCAAGTTCGTGAGGCAAACCGCAGCTGCATTTTTCGGCAACGCAGAAACAAAAATCCTTGGGTTTTCCAGTGGCTGAATTCCAAATTCCCAGGGCCTGGCTAAACCACTTCATTTCCTGTTCACCCGTGCCAATATCTGGTCCGGCAATATAGTATTTTGGGATAAAAGGCGATAAAAGTCTGGCAAAAGCCTGAATAATTTCTTTTTTTTCTTTTAAAGAGAGTTTCTTTGGATCTACCACAATCCCTGCCTTAGCTCCGCCAAAAGGAAGCTTAAAAAGGGAATTTTTCCAGGTCATGGTTCTGGCTAACCTAAAAAGTTCGCCCAAAGTCAAATTTGCGGCCATTCTGATTCCTCCCTTGCCAACGCCAAGGGCTAAGTTGTCAATGATTAAAAAGCCTTTGAAACAAGGTTTAAGGGAATTAACCTCAATAACATATTGAGGCCCGAATTTATCTGAAATTATCATTTTTTTTAAAGACTAATGATTGGTTAAAATATCCTTGGCTTTGTTCCAAAAAGAATCGTCCCCTTGTTTTTCTTTCAGCCAATACCACCATTCCCCTCCCCACAAGTAAAAAGTATCTAAGCCTGTTTTCCTGGCAAATTCTATATTATCAGAAAACCTGGCCAAGGTCATGCTTTTTTGCTGCTCCTCAAGCGAAATATCATAAAGAAGCTCTGGCCCCCAGGGCTCTGCCTGCAGTTCAACGACGATCACTTCTTTGTTGAAAAACTTTCTTATAATTTCTGCCTTCCGATGATAATAAATTGGAGGGAAATAATAACTAGTATATATGTTTAATTTGTCCATCCAGACCCAGCGGTAAAGAGTGGTGCCGATAATGTCGCCGACATCAGCTATGTTAAGCCAGAGTGACCATTCGCCGCTGTCTGAAACAATAATCGGTCTTTTTAAGGGATCCAGGCTTTTTACCAATTCAACTTCTTTTTTTAAGAAATCTTTATCCCCTTTTGGGCACTGGCCAAAAGTTAACAACGGCTCGTTTTCTACCTGCCAGGCCCAAATGGTAGGGCTTTTTTGATTCCCGAGGCGCCCGACAGGCGACTCATATCGCAAAACCACGTTTTCCAGCAATTTTAAAACTGATTGCTGAAGCTCTTGTTTTGGCAAATCTTTTGCCCAATCAGGAAAATGACATTCTGGCCAACGGGGAGTTTTCATGCCGATAACCAAGACGATTTTTGCTCCGTATTTTTCTGCCTGTTCAATCTGCCAGTCAAGGTCAGAAAAGCTGTATTCGCCTCTTTCTTTTTCCAAAAGATCCCAGGTGGTTGAAAGTTTAATCTGTTTTACCTTCAAATCCTCAAGATAGGCAAGATAAACTTTTTTCCAGTCAAGGCCGAGATCTCGGGCGTGTTTTTGGGAAAAATCAACTCCCCAGGTAATTTGTTCTGCTTCTGGCGTTTTGCCGACAAAAAGATAACAAGCTAAAGCCACTACTAATGCTAAAAGGCTAAAAATAAAAAAATTGAGCATTTTTTTTAAAACAGATTTTTTCATTTAAGCATTATCTTTGTGAAAACATTAAAGCAATTAAACCGCTAATAATTATTAAAATGGCAAAGGTTTTTTGGAAAATGTTTTCTTTGGATATTTTCTCTTCCGCAATCTTTGGAAGCTTGATTGAAAGCAGAATCGACAAGCCAAACAAGAAAACATATCTGGTTCCCTCCAAGGCGTTGATAAAAGCTAAATAACCTATGGGGGCTATGGCCACGGCCCAATTTTGCAGCAAAGAGGCCAAAGTTCCAACTCCCTGGTTAGCTAAAAATATTATACCAGTTTTTTTCTCAAAAGTGGGTTTTTTCTGAAAAACAGCGGCTCTGGCCTCTTGATCAAAAAGAAATAATAAACTGACCAAGAAAGCTCCTGCCCTGCTGATAATAAGAGTTGTCCAGAAAGGAAGCTCTAAAAAAAGTCTTTTCATCAAGATAAAACTAAGAGAAAACAAAAAGGCGGCCAAAACAGAAAAGACAAAGCTCTTAAAAGAAATTGTTTTGCCTTTTTTGACGCTGATTAAAACGCTGCCAGCCACAAGCAAAAGAAAAGCAATTAAATCTTTTGAGGAAAAATCAATATTCCCTTTGGAAAGCGCATAAACAATGCCCATCGTAAACAAAGGCAAAATGCCGCCGATAGCCGGAATCACTCTTGAGGCTTCAAATTGCTCCAGGGCCGAATAAAGAAAAAAACAGGCAAAAACGCCTGCCCCGCCGGCTAAAATACCAAGCAGAATTTGATTTGGATTAGGAACAACAAAACCGGTAAAAGGAATCAAAAGTAAAAGCAGAATTCCCGGGGCATTAACAAAAAAAGTATAGCTTTTAGGTTTTGAGGGGCCGGCCAATAAATAATCATCACCCAGAGCGGTGATGGCTAAAAGAAAATAGCTGAATATGGCTATTAGAATCCAAGTCATTTTTCAACAATCTTTTGGATATTAAACGCTCCTAAACTTTCTCCGTTGATAAAACCGTTAAAAGCCCGGTCGGCTAAATGCCCCTCATTAATCATGTCAAAAATCCATTCACTGGCAAATTTTGGGCTTTTTTGCAAAATACCAAAATCAGATTTTAAAAGCCATCTTTCGTTAAATTCTTCGTGAGAACCAATGGTTGGGGCAATTATGATCGGTAATCCCAGGGCGGCATAGAAAGAAAGTTCTGACGGCTTAGTCCAAAGAATATCAGTCTTTCTCAAAGCCAGATTAAATGTTTTAAAATAATCTTTCATAGTCGAAACAAACAAAATTTCTACGGATTTTCCCAATTGATCGGCCAAGCCAAGATTTTTTATCGCCTCTTCAAAATATTCTTTGACAGCTTTTTTGATACCAGCCACAAGAATTATTTTAAACTCCCCGGTTCTAACTTTTTCTCTAAAGCTTTTCACAACGCTGACAGCGATTTCTTTTTGGGCGCCAGCGCCGCCAACGGCAAACATTAAGGTTAAAGGATGGTCGGCTTTTTCAGGCAAATTACCAAGCTTTTCTATAACCAAAGATTGATATCTTTCAAAAAACTTCTTTTGCGGATCAAGATTTAAAAGGCGGCATTTCAAATCATCTTTTAGAATGTTTTTATCATCAGCGCCAATATTCTCTAAAGGCAAAGGATAACCGGTAAAAAAGATGTTTTCTGGTTTGACGCCATAAAGCTTTAATCTCTCTACCACTCGTTTGGTCGGAGCAAAATACTTGATTTTGCTTTTCTCTGGATTTAAGGAAACCCAGGTCCGGCTCATATCGGTGTCGCAAACCGTACAAAAGATCTCACCGGGATAACCAAAAAACTCTGCCATGAAAGCGGGAGTAAAAAAAGTAGAAACCAAAGGCAAGGGATTCTTTTTCAATTTTTCAATTAAGTCTTTGCCCCAGCCCTTTTTTATTAAAAGATATATCTGCTTTAAAGTGAAGTCTGGCCTGGAAAGATCTCTTTTTGGATAAAACTGAGGCACTCTCTGGAAAAAATCAAAAACAGCAAAAGCAAAACTGCCAACCAACGGCACTCTCTTAAAAGCAGAAACCGCTTCATAAAACTTCCTGGAGTTTTGCCAAAGCTTTCTGTCTTTGGCGGGCATGCCGTCATAGTTATTGGCGCAAATCACTTTTTCATCAGACGACAAATGCTTTAAGTTGTCGGAAGTTCGCTGATGGCCATAGCCCATGTCAACCGTAATGACCCAGGCTTTTTGATTCAAAAATATGTTTTGTTCCATATGCTTTATTCTACCAGTTTTTTTTGTTTTACTTAAATGAAATTTTGCTTTTTCATTAACTTGATCTTCCAGGTAATTAAAATTAGCAAGGGATAGACAATTAAAAGAAAAATAGCTGAAATGCTTTCAAAAACAAGATGACTGAAAGGAATTTTTAAAGACAGATCAACCACCAGAAGAATATAGCTTGTCCCCAACCATAAAAACCAGGACAAAATTTTGGCAAAGAATGAAAAGATTATTCCTAAACTTCCGAAAACAAAACCAATCATGGTCAAGTAAGGAATGATTGGCACTAACAAGACGTTGGTTAAGGGAGAAATTAAGGAAATATAGCCAAAATTATATATTAAAATCGGCAAGGTAAAAACTTGCGAGGCTAAAGTGGCGGCCAAGCTTAATTTAAGCAATTCTGGAAGCTTTTTAAATACCTTTTCTTTGAAAAACGGCTGCCAGGATATTAGACCTGCCATGGCCAAAAAAGATAATTGAAAGCCAATGTCAAATTTTAAAATCAGGGGATTTTCTATCAAAAGAACAACAGCGCTAAAAAGCAAAGACCTTAAGCCGTCAATTGATTTTCCCAGGGCCTGGATAATTAAAAACAAACTAACCATTAATCCGGCTCTCAATCCCGATGATGGCGCGCCGATCATCAGAATATAGAGCCAAATTGAAATTAAAGAGATTAAAGAGGCTTGCTGCCGCCAAAGCCCAAGACCCAGAAGAATTCCAGTTAAAAGAAAACTTATGATCGTAATATTCATTCCTGAAACCGCTGTTAAGTGCCTGGTTCCGGAAAGATTAAGTTTCTCTTTCCATGCCTTGGGAATGTTTTCTTCTTCGCCAAAGACCAAAGCCTCAAAAATACCAAGATGGGGCGGAGACAAAAACTTTTGCCAGACCTCGTCGAATTTAAACTTAAAACTAAAAAGAATTTGCCTGATTGGATTTCCTTTTTCGAATTCCAATACTTCTATGTCTGGAAAAATCATCATTGAATAGATTCTTTCTTTCTGGAGATAGCCCTGGTAATTAAACTTTTCAAAGTTTTCCGGTGTTTTTAATTTTCCTTGAATTTTTACTTTGTCCCCATAGCGATAAGAAGGATATTTGCTGGTAATAACCTGCAAGTTTCCTTTAATTTCAATATTATTTAAACTCTCAACTTTTATTCTTAATTGCTGGCTCGACTCTTTTAAATCCGGTTCGTCATTGATTATTCCAACCAAAGTTATTTTTTCGCTATCGCTGTCGTTAAAACTTCTTAATTGCGATTCAAGGATTTTTTCTGATTCAGATTGATAGCAAACAGTTCCAAGAATAAAAGCGAAAACCAAAACGGCAAAAATTAGAAGCCGCTTGTCTAGTTTAAATGACAAAAATGAAGCCAGGCTTAAAACCAGGCTTAAAATTAAAAGCCCCGTTGGAATTTGCCAAGAGATATTAAAAAAAGAATTGACAAAAATTCCACCGACAAAAACGAGACAAAATAAGAAGAATAGTTTCCCTTTGGCCATTAAGAAATTTTACCTTACTTTGCAGATTGTGAAAAAGGCTTTTACTGATTCGCTAGCTTCTAATAAATACTCTTTGGGATAAGGCTTAACATTCTTGAATTTTGGATCAAGCGTCTTTTCTGCTCGAAAACCTTGTAAAAAATAAGCTTTAGCCGGACCAATCTGCTTTGCTATCTTGATAATATCTTCTTTTGAATGAATGCCCGGAACTATCGTTGTCCGAAATTCATAATCAATTTCAGAGTTTTTAATTAGATTAATGCTCTCTTTAATATTATTTAGATTTGCCTTGCCGCCGGTTGCCTTTATATATTCTTTTCCCAAAACAGCTTTTACATCCATGGCCACATAATCAATTAGTTTTTGTTTAATTAGTTTCTTCAGAATTTCAGGATTTGAGCCATTAGTGTCTAGTTTCACCAAATAGCCAAGCTTTTTAATTTGTTTTATGAAACCGGGCAAATCTTTATTAATAGTTGGTTCGCCCCCGCAGATGACGACTCCGTCTAATAAACCTTTTCTACTTTTTAAGAACTTGAAAAAGTCTTGTTTTGATATCCTTTTTTGTTTTTTTATCTTTTCCGGCAAAACCAGTTCCGAACTGTAACACCATGGACATCTAAAATTGCACCCAGCCAAAAATACGGTACAAGCAACCTTGCCCGGATAATCAATTAAAGTTGTTTTTTGCAAACCGCCAATAAACATATATAGTTTAGATAAAAACAAGGTTTAAACTAATCAAATTTTAACACGCAAAAACTAGTAAATCAAAAAAGAAAGGCATAAAATATCCTTTCTTTTTTTCACTACGTTTATCCTATAAGAACAACGTGATGGAGACGGCAACGCGCCTCGTACATCTCTGCTGCGCCAACAATGACCACCGGATCATTGTAGCGGGCCGGTTCTCCATTAACCAATCTCTGGGTACGACTGGCTGGTTCTTTACAGACCATACAAATAGCCTGTAATTTATCCACTCGCTCGGCTTGGGCTATCAGCGCCGGCACAGGATCAAAGGGTTCACCGCGAAAGTCAGTGTCCAGACCGGTGACAATGACGCGGATGCCACGTTCAGCCAATTCATCTACGACAGTGATGATTTCGTCGTCGAAAAATTGGGCTTCGTCGATACCAACAACGGTTACCGTTTCATCCAAGAACTCGAGAATATCCCCAGCCTTGTTTACCGGGATGGCATCATAATCATCCCCAGCGTGAGAAACCAGCTTGTTGGGATCGTAACGCGTATCCATAGCCAGTTTGAAGACCTGAACTGTCTGACCGGCAATGGTTGCTCGACGCAGACGGCGGATCAATTCTTCGGTCTTGCCGCAAAACATCCCCCCTGTAATCACTTCTACACTTCCGATTTTATTCATTTTGTCCTCCTTAAATACGAATTTTTTGACAAAGATCAACCCTGAAGGCGAACTCCTCTCGCTCTCCAATCTTATTCTTAGAAAAGAATACAACAATCTTTTCTGATTGTCAAAGTTTCCTTAACAACTAAAAGGCCAATCGTTTTTTTGATTGGCCTCTAGTATTTATTTGCTACTAACGAGCTTGAGGGTTTTTCCCACCTCTTCTACGATTCCAGACGCCCCCTCCTCGGTGTTGGCATCACGGGTGTCGAAATCCAGCTCCAAAGATGGAATACTGGTCTGTTCCAGCCATTCTTCCAGGCATACCATTTGAAGAGAAAGATATTCTTCGGTAATACATTTTTCCATCTCTCTCCCCCGGTCTTTGATTCTGGCCATGGCAATGCCTGACGCCACCCTGCAGTAGATAAAAAGGTCAATCTTTGGCAAGCCGTTCATCAAAGCCTCTACCGTCAGATGATACAGACCATACTCTGCTTCTGACAGACTTTCCATCCTTTTTAAGGCCTCGACGTACATATAGATATCAAGTTCCATGGAAGGATCAATGGCGACCGGGAAATACTCCAGCAGCCGTCCGGCTGCCATGGTCAAAGCCCATTTTCGCAACAAGAAGAACTGCTGCGATTGAAAAGCTTTTTCTTTCATGCCAGAGGCGTAAAAATCTGACAAAAAAGGATTGGCGACAAAGGGCTCCTCGAGATGAAGAAAGCCTAATTGTTTGAGAAGCTTGGCTAGGGTGGATTTTCCCGAGCCGGTCAAACCCAACAGTCCAACAAAAATGTGTTTTTCCATGTTCGCCTCCTTTAGACGAATCCTGCTATTTTGAAATATCTAACCTTAGACAAGCAAAGAAAAAAGAAGGCGTCAAGCCTTCCCTTTTTTGGATTGCCTTGCCAAAAACTAATTCTTTAGCTGAAATACCTTTCTTTCCTTAAACTCTTGCTGTTTACCGGCATGCCATTGGCTCACGGGCCTGAGATATCCAACCACTCTTGAATAAACTTCGCACGGCTGTTTGATCGTGCACTGCGGGCACTCAAAATGTTCGCCAGCCAAATATCCGTGCGAAGGACAAATGGAAAAAGTGGGGGTAATAGTAATATAAGGTAGGTGAAAGTTTTCAAAAACTTTTTTCACAAGCATTTTGGCACTCTGAGGATCAGAAACCTGCTCGCCCAAAAAGAGATGTTGCACAGTTCCTCCTGTGTAGCGGCACTGCAAGTCATCCTGCAATTTCAATGCCTCAAAAATATCATCGGTGTAATTGACCGGGAGCTGCGAACTGTTCGTGTAATACGGAACCTTCTTAGTGCCAGCCGTAATGATGTCTAGATATTTTTCTTTATCGGTTTTGGCTTGTCTAAAGCTCGTCCCCTCGGCCGGCGTTGCTTCCAGATTGTATAAATTGCCTGTTTCTTCTTGGTATCGTACCATTTTCTCTCTCATAAAATCCAAAATCTCCAAGGCAAATTTCCTCCCTCTTTTTGTGGCAATATTTTCTCCCAAAAAATTCAAACAGGCCTCATTCATTCCCAAAAGGCCGATGGTGGAAAAATGATTGCCAAAATAATTATCGCGCATTTTCTTGACCCCATCCAAATAATGCTTTGAGTAAGGATAAAGCCCTTTTTCTATAAAATTCTCCAGGGCCTTTCTCTTGATTTCCAAACTTTCCTTTGCTAAATCCATTAATTTTTCCAATCTGGCAAAAAACTCTTTTTTGGTTTTTGATAAATAACCAATCCTTGGCATATTGATCGTACAAACGCCGATTGAGCCCGTAAGTGGAGCTGAACCGAAAAGGCCGCCGCCTCTTTTTAAAAGATCTCTATTCGAGAGGCGAAGCCGGCAACACATCGAACGAAAGTCTTCCGGCTTCATGTCGGAATGGATAAAATTGGAAAAGTAATTAACCCCGTATTTAGCAGTTGCTTCCCAAAGGGCGTCTAAGGCCGGATCTTCCCAGTCAAAGTCTTTGCCGATAGAAACCGTCGGGATCGGAAAAGTAAAAACTCTGCCCCTGGCGTCCCCTTCCATTAAACACTCATAGAAAGCTTTAATAAACATATTCATTTCTTCTTGGAATTCGCCGTAAGTTTCTTTTTGGGCCTGACCACCAAGAATCACCGGTTGGTTTTTATAGAAATCAGGAACCTTAATATCTAAAGAAACATTTAAAAATGGCGTTTGAAATCCGACGCGGGTCGGCACCATGCAATTGTGTAAAAACTCTTGCATTGCCTGTTTGACCTGAGGATAATTAAAATTATCATACCTGATAAAAGGTGCGAGCAAGGTATCGAAATTGGAAACCGCATTTGCCCCCGCCACCTCGCCCTGAAGCGTAAATAAACAATTGACTAATTGACCTAAAGCGGTTCTAAAGTGTTTCGGCGGCCGACTTTCGATTTTGCCAGGCACTCCGCCAAAACCCCGCAACAAAAAGTCATAAAGATCCCAACCCATACAATACGGTGCTAGAATTTCCAAATTATGAATATGAAAATCCTCGCTAAAAGCGGCTTCTCTGATCTCTTTTGGATAAATTTTGTTCAGCCAATAGTTCTTAGAAACAAAAGAAACTGTAAACTGATTCAGGCCTTGCAAAGAATATGTCATGTTGGCGTTTTCTTTGATCTGCCAGTCAAGCTCCTGAATATATTTGTCAATCGCCTCACTGCCTTCATCCATTTTAGTGACTGCTTCTCTAATCCTCCGTCTCTGCTCTCTATAAAGAATATATGCCTTGGCGGTTTCCACCAGTCCTTCCAAAATCAAAACTTCTTCAACAATATCCTGAATTTGTTCTACATGAAGAATAGCCTCTTCTTTAAACCTAAGATTAAAAATTTTGACGATCTTTTCCACTAATTTTTTAGTTCTGTTGCCATTGCCCTCATTGGTAGCCGTCAAAGCCTTAAAAATAACGTTGGCAATGCGCTCGCTGTCAAAATTAACAATGCTGCCGTCCCTTTTTTGGACTTTTTTTATCTTATTATTCATATCTTTTACATTGAGACCCCGCAGAAATTTGCGGGGCATTTATCTATTTTAGCTAATCCAGAATCTTTAGGCAAATTTTAATATCTGGGCACAAAAAAAAGAGTTATCCCCAACTCGTTTCTAAAAACATAAACGCTATTTGCCCTGGAATCCGGTTGCAATCAAAGTCACTTTCATTTCTCCGTTCTTTAATTTCTCGTCTTCCCTGGCTCCGAAAATAACCTTGGTTTCGGGTAAAATGTTCTTGGTAATGGCATTGGCAACAATATCAATTTCTGAAAGCTTTAAGTTCTTGGCGCTAATATTAAACAAAATTCTCGAAGCTCGCTCTGGACAAGCTTCCAATAAAGGCGAGTTCAAGGCTCTTAGAGCGGCCTCCCGACCCCGATTCTCTCCCTTGCTTAATCCTTGTCCAAAAAAAGCCTTGCCCGCATCTTTTAAAATTGATTTTACATCAGCAAAGCTAATCGTGACTAACGATGGCCTTAAAATCAAATCAATAATTGAAATAACGGCTTGGTGCAAAACTTCGTCTGCCAAAAAAAATGCTTTTGTTAACGGCGTATTTTTTTCTACTAAAGAAATCAGTCTGTCGTTTGAAATCAAAACAAGGCTGTCGACTTTATCCTGAAGATTTTTAACTCCGTTTAAAGCAATATTTCTTCTGGAAGCTCCCTCAAAAGTAAAAGGGTTTGTGATAACCGAGACAGTAAGAATGCCAAGGCTTTTGGCTATGTCAGCAATTACGGGAGTCGCTCCAGTGCCAGAACCGCCCCCAAATCCAGCCGTTAAAAAAATCATGTCGCTGTCTTTTAAAGCTAGCTCGATTTCTTCTCTTTGTTCTTCAGCCGCTTTTCTGCCCAGATCTGGATTCATGCCCGTGCCAAGGCCTTTAGTAAGCTCCTTGCCAATCCTGATCTTTAAATCAGCCTGAGTTTTTTTGAGATCTTGGCTGTCGGTATTAATAGCAATCAACTGGACTCCAGGAATCTTGAATTTTGCCATTCTGGTTAAAGCATTGCCTCCGGCGCCGCCAACTCCAATAATTTTTATTCTGGGAAGAATTTTCATTTTTTTAAGGAATGAATGTTTTAAAAATTGCTTTTATCTTTTTAAAGATTCCTTTTTCAGAAAAAGGAAGGCTGTCTTCTCCTTCAAATATTTTCGCCCCCTCTAAAACTAAACCGCAAACCGTTGACCAAGACGGATCATCTATTTCAGGAGAAAAGCCTTTTGGCAATCCCAGCCGGCAATGAAGCTTTAATTCTTTTTTGGCAAAATCAACAATTTTTGAGAGATTGGCCCCGCCGCCAGTCAAAACTATGCCAGATGGCAGTTTAGTTTTATTGATTCTTTTTAATTCCCTGTTAACCTCGCTAAAAATCTCTTTGGTGCGAGCTTCAATTATTTTTGATACGGCTTTTCTGGATTCTCTTAAGCTAAAGCCAATAAAGCTTTTTTTAATGTTTTCCGCCTCTTCAATTTCTGTTTTTAGGATAATGGCAATGTCATTAGTAATATTATTAGAGCCCAGAGGAAAAATCATGGCATTAATTAAATTTCCCTCCTCAAACACAGCCAAGCTAGTGGTTCCGGCTCCAATTTCAATTAAGGCTACTCCTAATTCTTTTTCTTTTTGATCTAAAACTGCTTGCGATGAAGCAATGACAGCGGGCAAGATATGTTCAATCTCAAGATCTGCTCCCAGGACTGAATCGCTAAGATTTTTTAAATATGGGGAAAAAGCGGCTAGACACAGAGTCTTTGCTTCAAGCCTGATTCCTCTTAAACCCTCAACTTCTTTTATGCCTGGCTGGCCATCGATGATAAATTCTTGGGGAAAAACTTCTAAAATTTCCTGGTTAGTAGACAGAGAAATGCTTCGGCTTGCCTGAAGAGCTCTTTCAATATCTGCTTCAGAAATCTTTTGATCTGCCCGGGAAACAGAAACTAAACCCCGGCCAGACAAGAATAAAAGATGGCTGCCATTAATGCTGATGACGACCGATTCAATCTTTTTCTCTAACCCTTCTCTGCAAATATTAACTGCCTCAATAATCTTTTGGGAAACCTCATTGCTGTTTATAACCACGCCTTTTCTCATGCCAATATTCTCTACCTCGGCCTGGCTGACAATCTCAAGATTTTTTTCCTGGGGTTTTTTTAAAACAACCAATGCTTTGATTGAATTAGTGCCGATGTCTAAACCAGAAATTAAGTGGCCCTTGATCATAAGACTTTTAAATTAAGCCTATAGCTGCTGGTATACCAAAACTTCGTTTTGCTATAGGCTTGAAAGGTATTTTTCCTGTTTTGTCGTCATTATTTTAAAATCCTTACTCCCCTTTTCATGATTATAACCCAAAAGATGAAGAATTCCATGGATTAAAACCCTGGCTAATTCTTTTTTCAAAGATTCTTTAAACTTCTTGGCATTATTTTTAATGCAGGGAAAACAGACAACAAGTTCCCCTAAATAGTTTTTGTCTTCTAAAGGAAATTGATTGGCTTTCCCAAAAGACAAAATATCTGTTGGTTCTTTCTTTTTCCGGTAATTAAAATTTAATTTTTCAATCTGGTGCCTGCTTAAAAAGATTATTTCAATTTTAGAATCTATCTTTTTTTCTTTCTTTAAAACCGCTCTAACTGCTCTTTTCAAAAAATCCTGATCAAGGCTTTTGGGCAGATGATGGAAAACAATCCTCATTTTTATTCTTTTTGAGAAAGAAGTTCTTTGACAATCTGGTTGACTAAATTGCCATCAGCCCGCCCCCGTTTTTTGATTTCAGGCATTAACTGGGACATCACCTTGCCAAGATCAGCCAAGGAGTCAGCCTTAACCCTTGCAATCACCTCTTTAACCATCTCTTTCAATTCCTCTTTAGGAATGGGTTTGGGCAGATATTCTTCTAAAATGACTAGCTCTTTTTCTTCTTTTTCAGCTAATTCCAGGCGCTGGCCCTGTTTAAAGCTGGCAATTGATTCTTTTCTTTTTTTAGCTTCAGAATTAAGAGTTTCGATTATCTCTTCTTCTGTTAATTTGCTGAGTTCTTTTAGTTTTTCCAATGGAGAAGATTTGCTTAATCTGGTCCTCTTTTCGATTTCCTTGTTATTCAGGCTGGCCAGAACCAATCTCAAAACCGAAACCCTAAGCTCTTTTTTTTTAAGTTGAGACTCTTTCAGGTCCTGATAAAGACGTTCGTAAAATGTCATCTTTGGTTTTTAAAAACTATCTTCGGTAACTTCTTCTGATTGGAAGTTTGCCAAGTTTTTCCAGCTTGGCATACTCTTTTTTAAGTTCTTCTCTTCTTAGAGCTTCTTTTTTCTTGGCCTGGCCTGACTTTGTTCTGCTTTTGAATCTATTCTTTCTTACTTTTCTCAAAATGCCGCTTCGCTGCAGCCGCTGGCCAAACCTTCTGACTAAACCCTGGCTGGTTTCCCGGTTTTGTCTTTTTACTTCTAAAGGCATGATTATTTTTTTCTTTTTAAACGCTTTTTAATTTCATTAACCGCTTTCTCTATTTTAAACGTATCCTGGATTCCATTTTTCATATCCCTTAAAATAACGGTTTTTTCTAAAGCTTCTTTTTGTCCTAAGATTAAAGCATATCTGACATTAAGACGATCAGCTCTAATTAGCTGGACCTTTAGGCTGTCTTTGGAAAGAGACTCAGCCACAGGGATTTTTGCTTTTCTAAATTCTTCAAAAAGTTTTAGGCTTTTCTTTTTAGCCAAATCGCCAACCTGAGCTAAAAATACCTCTTTTTTTGGATCTGCGGAAATCCTTAATTTGTTCTTTTTCATTTCATTAACAATCCTTTCGACTCCGGCCGCTCCGCCACAGGCTGGAATATCTTTGCCGCCAACAACTTTGCCAAGGTTGTCATAACGCCCTCCGCCGATTAAAGCAACGGGCAGGGCTCCTTCTAAGGAAGCGGTTTCGCCAAAGATTTCAAAAACAGTTTTGGTATAGTAATCAAGCCCGCGAACCAAATAGGGATTAAGCCGGTACGGCAGACCAAGCTCATCCAAGAATTCCAGAGTTTCTTTAAAATGATTGTGGCATTCTTCGCAAAGATGATCAATGATCTGGGGCGCCTGAGCCTTAATGGGCTGGCATTTTTCTTCTTTGCAGTCTAAAAACCTTAACGGATTTTCCCTGACTCTTCTTTTGCAATCAAGACAAAGGGAATTGAGGCGGGATCTTAAATAACTGGTTAAAATCTTTTTAAAGTATGAACGGCAGCAACCAGCGCCAATGCTATTTACTTCTATAACCAGGTTTTTAAACTTCAATTCTGACAAGAGATTGTAAAAAGCCTGGATCACCTGAGCATCGATAGCCGGGCTCTTTTCGCCGAAAACTTCAAAATTAATCTGTCTGAATTGCCTGAATCTGCCTGCTTGCGGGCTTTCATACCTAAAAACCGGGCCAATTGAAAAAAGCTTGACTGGCTGGGGCAGGTTCATCATGCCGTGCTGGATAAAAGCTCTCATTACCCCGGGCGTGAATTCCGGCCTTAGGGTTAAGGAATCTCCGCCCTTGGTTTTTAAAGAAAACATTTGTTTTTCCACAATATCAGTATTCAGACCCGTTCCCTTTTCATAAAGCTCGGTAAATTCCATAATCGGAGTCTCAATCTTTTCAAAACCGTAAAAAGCGGCGATGTTCTCGGCAATACTGTAAAGCTTTTCAAAATATTTCTGGTCCTCGGGCAGAATATCGTGCATTCCTTGAGGAGATTGAAGTCTTTGTTTTTTTGCCATATTTAATAGTGGTTATAAAACCAATATATCAAATCTTATTTGCTATAAGCTGGTAAGCTAATTTGATTGATTTCATCTAGCGGCAAAAGCCTAAAAACAACTTTGCCAATAATATTTTCTCTGGGCAAGACTCCCCAAGACCTTGAGTCTGAAGAAGACGGTCGGTTATCTCCCATGACAAAGAATTCCTTCTCTCCCAGCGTTAATCTTAAATTCCCAAGAGTAAGATTTGTTTCAGGCAAATAGGCGTTTTCTTCCAAGATCATTTCTTGGCCGCCTTTATCAAAAATGTAAACCTGCGTATCTTTAATTTCCACAATCTCGCCAGGCAAGCCAATAATCCTTTTAATATACCTTTGGGAAGGATTGTAAGGATATTTAAAAACCACCACTTCTCCCCTGGCCGGCTCTTTAAAACGATAGGAAATCTCGTCAATGATCAAATAGTTTCCATTTTGAAAATTAGGCTCCATTGATTGGCCCTTGACAATAAACGGCTGGAAAATAAAATACCTGATCGGTAAGACGATCAGCAAAGCCAAAATAACAATTTTCAAAGTTTCCCAGACAAAAGTAAAGAAATCTTTCATTTAATAACGTTTAACGATATATCGGGCGTCCCGCCCGCTATAGAGCTTAATACTTTTAAAATTATACAGGCTTTTTATGAATTTTGCAAGTATGATGTTATAATTGGCTAATCGCCAATTTCTCTTCTGGAGTTAATAAAAAAACTAAAATGGAACAATCAAAAACTTTGATCGCGGGGTTAGGAAATCCAGGGCAGAAATACAACAATACCTGGCACAATCTTGGCAGACTATCAATAAAGGCTTGGCAGGAGAATTTTGGTTTGCCCAAGTTTCTGCTTGAAAGAAAGTTTAATTCTTTGGTTTCAAAAGGAGTTTTTAATGACAAAGAGATTATTCTGGTCTTGCCTGAAACTTTTATGAATAAATCCGGCCAAGCCTTAAAAAAGATTCTTTCCTATTACAAGATAAGAACTGCGAATTTAATTGTCGTTCACGATGACGCCGATTTAGAAAAAGGAGAATTAAGAATTTCCAAAGACAGGGGCACGGCCGGCCACAAAGGATTAGATTCTATTGTCGGCGTTTTAAAAACCAGAAACTTTGTCAGAATCAGGATAGGCGTCAGACCAAAAAACTATATTCCCGGATCTAAATCTTTAAACAGGTTTGTCCTTAAAAAATTCACAAAGCCAGAAGAAAAAATAGTGGCTGAAGTGATTAAAAAGGTCAATGAAGCAATTGAAACGATTTTAAAAGAAGAGACAGAGAAAGCTATGTCAAAGTTTAATTAAAAAAAACCGGGGGAGGGATTAGCCCGGTTTTTTGACGCAATTTCTTCCCGCCATTTTGGCCTGATAAAGGGCGGCGTCAGCTTCCTGCTCCCATCGGCCAATGCCAATGGAAACAGTATATTTTTTAGAAGCAGCGCAGATTTTTTCTGCCACTGCCTCCGCTTTTGCCTCGCTGACAAAGGGCAAAAGCAAGGCAAATTCGTCTCCCCCGAACCGAAAACTCAGACCGCCATGTTTGCGGACAATCCGAGCAACCGTCCGGAGGGCGACGTCGCCCGCTGAATGGCCATCCCGATCGTTGATGGTTTTAAGACCATCAGTATCGATTAGAACGACCCATCCCCTTGTTTTTACAACAAGTGGGTAAAAAAGCTGATATACGCGACGAACCCACAGACCCGTAAGCCCGTCGCGCATAAACGACACTAAAATTAACAAAAGGATCCCGTGAAGGATCCAATGAATCGTTTCCATTTGTTCCTCCTTTCTGAAAATGATTCCCTCCGGTCTACTGACAAGCGCGATCACCAAACAACATTTGCTGTTGATAATCCCTTTAAGCTAAAGATCTTAAGGAGGGATGATCTTTAGCAACTCGCCAGTAGGCCGGAAAGAACCTTTTGAAGATATTGTTATAATAACATATAATAATGAATCTGTCAAGAAAAAGAATACTTGTTGTTAAACTTTCCCCTTACTTCTTGAAAAGAAACAGATTTTGGTTTGAAAAGAACTCTGAAAAAATCTACCAGCTAGTAAAATCTAAAACGCAATGGCAGAATGATTGCATTTTTTTAGAAGAAAAACAAATGATTCCCATTTCTAGTCTCGTACAGAAATTATTAGACCTCGGCTACGAAAGGGTTCAGGAAATAACTTTTCCAGGAGAATTTTCCCAAAAAAACGATTTAATCGATATCTTTCCCGTTAACTCCAAATCAGGCTTTAGGATTGAATTCTTTGGCAACATCATTGAAGAAATCCAAGATCTAAAATTAGAAATCTTAGATGAAGTGAAAGTCAGAAGGGTCCTTGAGGAAAAATTAAAATCCCAAAAGCTTTTTTCGGGACTGAAAGATTTAAAGCCCGGAGACTATGTCGTCCATTTAGACCATGGCGTTGGCAAATTCATTGGCATGGAAAAACTTTCATCTAAAGACGCTAGTAGCTACTATGTCCTGGAATACGCTTTAACAGATAGATTATACGTTCCTTTGGGACTGGAAAGAAAACTGTCAAAGTATGTCGGCTTTGTCAATCCCAAGATTTCCAGGCTAGGCTCTGCTGCCTGGCAAAAAACTAAAAGAAAAATCAAAGAAGAGGTGGAAAAATTTGCCAAAGAATTATTGCAGATCTATGCCAAAAGAGAAATTGCCTTAAGACCGCCATATTTTAAAGACCGGGAGATTGAATCAATCATTGCCAGCACCTTTGCTTTTAAAGAAACCCCAGACCAGGACAAAGCAATGGCCGAGATAAGGAAAGATTTGTCAAAAACAAAGCCAATGGACAGATTATTATGCGGAGACGTTGGTTTTGGCAAAACCGAGGTTGCTCTTAGGGCAATGCTCATGTCAGTCTCGGCTGGCTGGCAGGCAGTCATGCTTTGCCCAACCACAATTTTAACCAACCAGCATTTTCAAAACTTTAAAACAAGGCTGAGCAATTTACCTATCAGCCTTGATATTTTAACCAGATTACAAGCTAAAAAAGAGCAAAAACAAATAATAGAAAGGCTAATCCTTGGCAAAACAGACATTATTGTCGGCACCCACAGACTCTTATCAAAAGACATTGCCCCTTATTTATTCAACAAAGGCCACGGGCTTTTGGTCATTGATGACGAACAAAGGTTTGGCGTCAGGCAAAAAGAAAAGCTAAAGAAGTTAAGAGCTTCTCTGGACATTTTATCTTTGTCAGCCACGCCAATTCCCAGAACTCTTTATCTGGCCTTTTCTTCTCTAAGAGAAATGAGCTTGATTCAGACTCCGCCTAAAGGCAGATTACCCATTAAAACCATGGTTTTGCCCTGGTCGGAAAAAACAGTTAAAAAAGCAATTAATGAAGAGCTGGCCAGAAATGGACAAATATACTATCTTCACAACCGGGTTGCCAGCATTGAAAACGTTAAATCCTTTTTAGAAAAGCTGGCCCCAAAAGCAAAAATCGGCATTGTCCATGGCAAAATGAGAGAAAAAGAATTATTAAAAGCAATGACTGATCTCCAGTTAGGCAAAATTAATTTATTGCTGGCTACCACCATTATTGAAAATGGAATTGATTTTCCCAATGTCAACACTTTAATTGTTGATGATGCCAGCCGCCTGGGGCTTTCCCAGGCTTATCAGATCAGAGGCAGAATCGGCAGATTTTCCTTGCCGGCCTTTGCTTTTTTCCTTTATCCAAACAAGCTTTCCCCTCCTGCCAAAGAAAGGCTGGCTGCTTTAAAACAAGCTCAAGAGCTTGGTTCTGGCTGGCAGATTGCTGTCAAGGATTTGGAGATCAGGGGCGCTGGCAACATCTTGGGCAAAGAGCAATCAGGCAGCGTCAACCAAGTTGGATTAAACCTTTATTGCCAGATGCTCTCGGAAACGGTGGCAAAGCAAAAAGACTCTTGATGAAAAATCAAGTGGAAAAACAATTGAGAACGTGCTACTTTAAGGAAGATGCTGAAAAACCAAAAATGAAACTTATTATAGTAGAAAGTCCCGTTAAATCGAACACGATCAAAAAATTCCTTGGCAAAGATTATGATGTCGCCGCCACCTATGGCCACATCAGAGACTTGCCGCAAGGCAGTTTTGGCATTGATTTGAAAAACAATTTTCAGCCAGATTATGTCATTCCGGCCAAAGCCAAAAAAATCATTAAGGCTTTAAAGGCTTTGGTGAAAAAATCAGACAGCGTCATTCTGGCCAGCGACGAGGATCGCGAAGGCGAAGCCATTGCCTGGCATTTAATTAAGGCTCTGGGGCTTGAAAAAAAATCCAGCATTCCCTACCAAAGAATTGCTTTTCATGAAATTACCAAGCCGGCAATTAAAAAAGCTTTGGAAAACCCAAGAAGTATTGATATGAATTTAGTTGACGCCCAGCAGGCTAGAAGAATTTTGGATCGAATTGTCGGCTACAAACTTTCTCCTTTTTTATGGAAAAAGGTTGCTCAGGGCCTGTCGGCGGGCCGGGTCCAATCAGTTGCGGTCAGATTAGTGGCTGAAAGAGAAATGGAAATAAAAGACTTTGTGGCAAAAGAGTATTGGGATATTAAAGCTTTGCTGAAAAAAGAAGAAAATAATGAATTTGAAGCTCTGCTTTTTAAAATAGGTGGAGACAACGTTTCAAAATTCAGCATCCAAGCAAAAACCGAAGCAGATGAAATAGTTAAAAGCCTTGATAACGCCAGTTACAGGATAAGCAATATTGAGAAAAAAGAGACAAGAAAAAGCCCTTTGCCCCCGTTCACCACTTCAACCCTTCAGCAGGAAGCTTGGAAAAAACTGCATTTCCCAGCCAAATTCACCATGAGAGTTGCCCAAAGCCTTTATGAAAAAGGTTTGATTTCTTATCATCGAACCGATTCTCTAAATCTTTCCAGCATTTCTCTAGCTGAAGCCAAAAAATACATTTTGGATAATTTTGGCAAAGACTATTGGCCCGGGTTTTCCAGAACCTATAAAACAAAAAGTAAATCTGCCCAGGAAGCTCATGAAGCTATTAGGCCAACCGCCGTTAATAGCGATCCGCAAAATCTTGATACAACGCAATTAAAACTTTACAGTTTAATTTGGCAAAGATTTCTAGCTTGCCAAATGTCAGAAGCAATTTTTGATTCAACGGCAATTGATGTCGCGGCTGAAAAGGAAAAGTCAAAAACATATTTGTTCAGGGCCACTGGCCAGATTTTAAGATTTGACGGTTTTCTAAAAGTCTATCCTTTAAAGTTCGAAGAAACAAATCTGCCGCTCCTGGAAAAAGAGGATGACTTAGATCTTGTAAAGCTTATTCCGGCTCAGCATTTTACCCAGCCCCCAGGACGTTATTCTGAAGCAAGTTTAGTCAAGGCCTTAGAAAAATTTGGCGTTGGTCGGCCTTCAACCTATGCCCCAACCCTGGAAACAATTCAGGTCAGAGGTTATGTCAAGAAAGATGAAAAGAAATTATTCTTGCCAACCGACGTTGGCACCCTGGTTAACAGCCTGTTGGTAAAACATTTTCCTGAAATAGTTAATATTGATTTTACGGCAAAAATGGAATTAGAATTAGACCAAATTTCCATTGGCGAGAAAAAATGGGTGCCGGTTATTGAAGAATTTTACATTCCTTTTAAAGAAAACTTGAAATTAAAGGAAAAAGAGGTTTCCAAAAAAGACTTTGCCCAGGAAAAAACCGATGAAATTTGTCCGGACTGTGGAAAGCCATTAGTCATTAAGATAAGCAGGTTTGGCAAGTTTTACGCTTGTTCTGATTTTCCAAAATGCAAATACAAAAAGAATATTAATGTTTCTCTGGGGCTTCTCTGCCCAAAATGCAAACAGGGAGACATGATTGAAAGACACACCAAAAAACGCAAAACTTTCTACGGCTGCTCTAGATGGCCAGATTGTGACTTTGCCCTTTGGGACAAACCGACGGGAGAAATTTGCAAAACCTGCCAGTCGTTAATAGTAAGAACAAAGTGGAGAAAAGAAAAATGCGCAAATCCTGATTGCTTAAGTAACCAAAAAGGCGTTGCAACAGACTCTTGATAAAATCATTGAAAAATACAATGGCAAAGATAAGAAACTAATCCTTGAGGCTTTTTACTTTGCCAAAGCCGCTCACCAGGGGCAAAAAAGGCTTTCCGGAGAAGACTACATTGTTCACCCCTTAAGAGCGGCTCTAATTCTCAGCCACTTAAACGTTGACGCTAAATCTATTGCTGCCTGTCTTTTACACGACGTTATTGATGACACCAAAGTTTCTTCCCAAAAACTTGAAGAAAAATTCGGAGAAGAAATTTCTTTTCTGGTTAAAGGGGTTTCTAGGCTAGGCAAGATTCGCCTGCCAAAGCAAAATCTGGAAATGGGACCTATCGGAAAAAGGAATGAAAAAACAACTAGTTCAGAGACAGAAAACCTGAGAAGGATATTTTTTGCCATGGCAGAAGACATTAGGGTTATCATTATTAAATTGGCTGACCGGGCTCACAATATGGAAACTTTGGAATTCATTCCCAAAGAGAAACAAAAAAGAGTTGCCCTTGAAACTTTGGAGATCTTTGCTCCCATTGCCAGCCGTTTAGGAATCCAAACCATTAAAACTAAATTAGAGAATTTAGCCTTCCCCTATCTTTATCCAAAAGAATACCAATGGTTAATTGAAAACGTTAAAGAAAGGTATTTAGAGGCGAAAAAGTATTTAGAAAAAGCAAAATTATCCCTTGAGAAAAGCTTAAAAGAAGAAGGTGTTGGTTTCGTTAGAATCCAATCCCGGCTTAAATCATACTTCAGCCTTTACCAGAAATTATTAAGATATGAAATGAATTTTGACAGAATCTGTGACTTGGTGGCCTTGAGAGTGATTGTCAAAGACGTCAAGGCGTGTTACGAAGTTTTAGGAACAATTCATAAGATTTGGCGGCCTCTTCCGGGACGGATCAAAGACTATATCGCCTTTCCAAAGTCAAACGGCTATCAAAGTCTGCATACCACTGTTTTTTGCAAAGAGGGAAAGATAATCGAAGTCCAGATCAGAAGCGAAGAAATGCACGAAATAGCTGAAAGGGGCATTTGCGCCCATTGGGCAACCAAAGAGGGCATTGATTTAAGAAAAAAAGGAGAAAGATTTTCCTGGATAAAAGAATTGGCTAACTGGCAAAAAGAAAACCCGGCTGGCGAAGAATACCTTAACGGCTTGAAAATAGATTTCTTTAAAAATCGCATCTTCATTCTCACTCCAAAGGGAGACATTATCGACCTGCCCGAAGAAGCCTGCTCAATTGATTTTGCTTATGCAGTCCACTCAGAAATCGGTAATCATTGTGTCGGCGCCAAAATCAATGGCAAGATTATTCCGCTCTCAAACCGATTAAGAAATGGCGATGTGGTTGAGGTTCTTGTTGATAAGAACAGAAAGCCTAGCCGGGACTGGTTAAAGTTTGTTAAAACTGGCCTGGCCAGATCGCACATCAGAAAACAAACCCAATGCAATCTTTTTACTGAATTAAAACAAAGGTTTTTTCCTGAAAATAGATTTGCTAAAATAGTAAAGAAAGAACCTATTAGCCAAAAGAAAGAAGAATCGGCTGTAATTATTGGCGGCAAAACCAGGGTGGCTTACTTTTTGGCTAAGTGCTGCAAACCAAAAGCCGGAGAAGAAATTACTGCCTACTTAACTAAAACCAAAGGAGCAAGTATCCATTTACAAAATTGTCAGAATTTGAAAAGATTAAAAAGCCGATCGCCAGAAAAAATTATAGAAGCAAAGTGGCAGTGAAATAATATGCCGGGGTGGTGGAACTGCAAGACACGCATGACTCAAAATCATGTGAGCGCAAGCTCGTGAGGGTTGGACTCCCTCTCCCGGCACCAGATTAGATCTTGACATTTAACTGAATTGATGTTATTTTCTATATTATTCTTATTCTCGAATTTTTAGCAGAATAAGAGAAATCAAGTAGTTCTTTGAAATCTTTCAAACGTTCGCGATCGAATCTGGAATAGTGGAGAGAATTTCTTTTTCTCTACTCTTCCGGATTTTTGATCGCATAAAACTAGAAAAGAGGAAATCTGGAGGAAGTGATCACCTCCAAACGCGATGCCGCGCCTCGCTCATCCGGAATCAACCAATCTGCTTTTCGGAGGAAATATGATTGCTACTGCTACTCGATCGACCTATTATCAACCGCACTTCCCGAATTGGCCGCTGTTGGCCGCCGGCGTTATTATGGCCACCCTCGCCTTAACTGCCTGGCTGACTATTTCCGCTAATCCACGATTCAACCCAGAGACCGGCGACATTACTAGGTCTGCGAAAGGAACAACTATTGCTTTGACTTGGCAGTCCACCAACGGCTTCTGCCAGATCAACGGGAAATTAACTCTGCCCGATAGCCGTAGCGAAAGCTATGGCCAAAGGGTTTTCGCCCCCTGCCAAGGCCAGGATGTCCGCAGGACCTGGGAAAACCTTGTCTCTAAAATCTTTGAGAGATTTGCGGAACAGCCAGATCTTCTCAAAGAAATCATCCCCGTAGTTGATACAATCCGATCCGTACTCTCCGGAGTCGGCATTTAAGGAAGAACTTAACAAAAAAAGAAGCGCCTACAAGGACGCTTCTTTTAATTTCCGTAAATTAATCAGAATCGCGAGAAAATCTCAGCAGATTCTCCAGCAAACAGGCGACGGACAAAGGACCAACCCCGCCGGGAACCGGAGCCAAGAAACTAGCTTTTTTAAAAACTGATTTTATCTCAATATCTCCCAAAACCTTTCCTTTCTCCATGCTGGCTCCGACGTCAACCAGAACAACTCCCTTTTTTACCATTGAGCCGTTAATTAGATTTGCCTTGCCGACGCCAGAAATAATAATATCTGCCTTTTTGGTAAAATCGGTAATGCTCTTTGTAAATTTATTAACTGTAATGACCTTGGCTTTTTCGTTGGCCAGCCACAGGCTAACTGGCAAGCCAACTAATCTGCCCGTGCCAACCACCACTATATTTTTATTCTTGATCTTGATTTTGTAATTCTTAAAAAGCTTTTTAATGGCTGAAACCACCGGCGGCATTACTTTTTTATTGCCCCGGCAAAAACTATTAAAATTCGTTGTTCCCAGACAATCAGTATCTTTCTTTGCCGGAATTAAATCAAAAAGCTGACCGATGGCCAGACTATTGAAAGGCAGGGGAAGCTGAATCACTATTCCGGAATTAATCTGGCTTTTGGTAATTCTTTTAATTTCTGTTTCCAATTTCCTTTGGCTAATTCTTTTGGAAAAACAATAAGGCCTAAAGCCAATCCCGGTCTTTTCGCAGGCCAATCTTTTTTGCTTTAAGTATATTTCTGAAACCTTGTTTTTGCCAACAGAAATAATGGCCAAGTTTAATTTTAACTTATTGGCTTTAATCTTTTTTTTGAGACTATCCAAAACTTTTTCAGACGCTTTCTTGCCGTCTAGAATTTTAACCATTTATTTAATCGAGTTAACTGGAAATTTCCGGCAAAGCTTTTGCACCTGTTCTTTTATCTTTAAAAGATATTGATCTTTTAGGATTTGCTGTTTGAATTTTTTCCTAGCTGACTGGTCTTTTTCCTTATCTTTACTGCCAATGCCGCTCAAATCAATTCTCTTTAAATGTTCGACTGTCTCGTTTAGCCAGCTGGCGATTAACACCATTTCTTTTTCCTTCATGCCCCTAGTGGTAATGGCTGGCGTCCCCAATCTTAAACCCGAAGGATAATACGGAAATTTCTTGTCAAAAGGAATTGACTGGCGATTGCAGATAATGCCAGCCGCTTCACAAGCCCAGGCCGCTGTCCAACCGTCAATGTTTTTATTGCTTAAATCAATCCAGATCATATGGTTCCTACTGCCTTTGCCGATAAGCTTAAAGTCATACTTTACTAGCTTGTCAGCCAAAGCCTTGCTGTTTTTAACGATTTGTTTTGCATATTGCTGGAAGCCAAGACTTGAAGCTTCTTTTAAAGCCACTGCTAAAGCAGCAATATTGTTGTTGTGCGGCCCGCCCTGAAGCCCGGGGAAAACCGCTTTGTCAATCTTTGAGGATAATTCTGAATCTTTTTTTAATCCTTTTTTAGTCACCATGATCATGGCTCCCCTTGGACCTCTTAAGGTTTTGTGAGTTGTTGTCATAATAATATGGGCGTGGTTTTTCGGAGAAGGATGGGCATTACCGGCAATCAAACCAGCAATATGGGAAACATCAGCCACAAAATAAGCGTCAACCTTATCTGCTATCTTTGCGAATTTTGCGAAGTCAAAAATTTTGGTAAAAGCTGTGCCGCCGCAGAAAATGATCTTGGGCCGATACTTTTCTGCCTGGCTCGCCAGCTCTTGCCAATCAATGTCTCCGTCTTTGGTTAAACCGTAATAATATGGCTTGTAATACTTTGAAGTAACCGAAGCTTGTTGGCCCATTGATAAGTGCCCGCCCATATAAAGATGCTGGGAAAGAATAGGATCTCCTGCCTTGCAAATGGCAGACAAAATCGCCAGATTCCCTTCGCAGCCAGAATGGGGCTGGACATTAACATGAGCTACCCCAAAAAGTCTTTTGGCTCTGGCAATGGCAAGCTTTTCAATCTGGTCAACCATCTCATTTCCCTGATAATAACGCTTGCCCGGATAGCCTTCGCTGTACTTGTCGGTCAAAACTGAACCTAAAGCTTCTCTGACAGCCAGAGAGGTGTAATTTTCAGAAGGAATCATTATTAAAGAATCTTGCTGGCGTTTTTCTTCACCCAAGATTAATTTAGCTATTTCCGGATCTGTTTTCTTTAAAAACATTTTGGCGCTATTTTAATCTTTTAATTATACCTCAAGACCAATATTAATTGAAATTAAGATTGGGTTTCCGATCAAGCAAATCAATCTTTTTAAAAAAGTCTTTTCTCTGGGCCTGATGCCAGGCGCAGACTCCAATCATGGCAGCGTTATCAGTAAAAAGCTTTTTATCGTAAGGAATAAAAACTCTCAGGCCGTATTTCCTCGCCAGCTTTCTGCTCGCCTGCCGTAGAGGCAGGTTATTAATAACTCCCCCGCCTAAAACGATTTGTTTTGGTTGATAGATCATAATTGCCCTTTTTAACTTTATCATTAAGGCCTGAATCGCCGCTTTTTCAAAAGAAGCGGCAAAGTCGCAATAAAACTGCTTATTCCACGGTTTTGGCAGTTTCTGTAATTTATAAAGGCAAGCTGTCTTTAATCCGGAAAAACTGAAATTAAGATCTTTTGATCCTATCATTGGCACCGGCAGTTCATATTTTGGATTTCCCTTTTTCGCCAATTCAGAAATAATTTGACCGCCAGGATAACCAAGATCTAACATCCTGGCCACTTTATCAAAAGCTTCGCCGGCAGCGTCGTCAAGAGTTTCTCCAAGCAATTGGTACTTACCAAAATCCATCATCAAAACTAACTGGGTATGGCCGCCAGAAACTAATAACCCTAAAATGGGAAATCTAGGCTTCATCTTTGAAAAAGGACCTATGCCTTTTGAATTTCTGACAAACGAAGAAAGTAAATGCCCCTCCATGTGGTTTACCCCGATCAATGATTTTTTAAATCTTTGGGCTAACTCTTTAGCCTTGGCAACCCCAACCTCCAAAGCCGGGGCCAATCCCGGACCAATGGTTACAGCAATGGCATCAATTTTCCCAAAGCTGGTCTTCGCTCTTTTTAAGGCTTCGGCAATTGCCAAATCAATTAACTGCTGATGCATTCTCTTGGCCAGGTTCGGTATTACCCCACCGTATTCTTTATGAAACTCAACTTGAGATGAAATGACATTAGATAAAACCGAGTCATTATTGGTTACAGCAACAGAGGTATCGTCGCAGGAAGTATCAATAGATAAGATTAAATAATGCTTTTTCATTCTAACTTGATAACGGCTAGACTCTTAAGAAAATTAAACAACAACCTATTTAGCCCCGATAAGTAATTCTTCTTTGATTTTCTGAAAGGGATTCGATAGTTACCCATATTAAATGGGTTTCTTTTTTGTTTTGAAAATGTTCTAAAACCTGTTTAATTTTCTGCATCCACTCAATCGCAATTACATTTCCCGGTTTTAACATTTCTTCAAGGCCTAAATCCAATAATTCCTCGCCCCTTTCCAACCTCCAGGTATCAAGATGATAAAGAATACCAGATAACTTAGATTTCTGGTACGGATATTCTCTAATTATGGTAAAAGTCGGAGAAATTATATTTTCTTTAATCTTTAAAAAAGAGCCTAATCCTTTGGCAAATTGGGTCTTGCCAGAGCCTAATTCTCCCTGAAGGGCAAAGACCAAAGACTTTTTTGGCAGAAGCTTTGAGTATTTCTGGAAAATACCCTGGGCCATCTTTTTTGTTTCCGCTTCAGAATTAGAAATAAAAGAGTTAGATTTGGTCCTTGAAATTTTAATCTCTCCCCGGCGCAAAATTGCCGGTTCATTCAAAGTTGTATCAATCACGGTTGAAGGCAAATGAAAAGACAAATTATCGCCGTCTAAGAAAAGGTCAATCAATTCCAGTTTCTTTTTACTCGTATATTTTAAAACGTCTTTAAGGCAGTAAGGGGTTTTCTTGCCAGAAGTATTAGCTGAAGTTGAAGTGATTGGCCTGCCAAATTCTTTAATTATTTTAATAACCAACGGATATTTGGGAATCCTGATTCCTAAAGTACCCTTACTAGCTTCCAAAACTCTAATCGTTTTTCCCTTGCTTTTAGAAACAACGGTTAAAGGGCCTGGTAAAAACTCTCTATAAAGGTTATCAGCCGTCTTATTAATAACCACGTATTTTTTAGCCATTTCTTTATCCGAAACAGCCACTGAAATTGGTTTGTCTCCCCGGCTTCCTTTAAATTCTAAAACTTTTTTAACAGCTTTTAGATTAGTAGCGTCCCCGCCAATGCCATAGCAAGTCTCTGTCGGATAAATGACAAGACCGCCTTTTTTCAAGACGGCCAGGACTACTTTGATAGCTTCTTTCCCTCTTTTTAATTTAATAATCTTCATTTTTTCTTTTTTACAATTCCTTTAAACTTCTGATAAAAAATACTGTTATCGGGAATATTTTCAAAAACCATAGAACCCGGGCCGACTATTGAATCGGAACCGATAAAAACGCCAGGCATAACCCCCACCCCCACCCCTATTTTGGTATTATTTCCGATTGCGGCTCCAAAATATGTTAAATCGGTATCTACTTTTTCTTTTTTTACGGTTGAAAAAATATTTTTTCGGTCAATCCTACGGTTAGCAGAAATAAAACCACCTCCGACTCGACAATTGGCGCCAACTAAAGAATCTGCCAGATACCCTGAATGAAAATGAGTGCCTTGGCCAACCAAGCTGTTTTTTATTTCAAAGAAAGCCCCTGTTTTAACATTGTCTTCAAAATTGACTGGTCCGCGAAAAACATTACTGTCTCCGATCTGACAATTCTTACCAATATAGCAGGGACCGTGAATAACGGTATTAGCGCCAATTCTTGTTCCTTGATTAATAAATACTGGCCCTAAAATAACTACGTTTTTCCCGATAACAACTGATTTTCCTTTAAAACTTTTAAGGTTTTCTGTTCTTGATTTCAATAACGAAAAAACATGCCAAGGAAACTTCAGCGAAGATGTTTCTCCTTTAACCACCATTGCCTCGATCGTGTTTTCCTTGGCATAAAGATTTAAAGCCTGGATCAAAGAAAAAGGATGAGGCGGAACTTTTTCCAAATAGCCAAAAAAACTTTTCGGCAACAAAAATACATTGTCATTCTTAAGATTTGAGGGTTCTTGACCGGATTTTGGTTTTTCAACAATCTCCACGACCTTGTTCTTTTCAAGCTTAAGAATGCCGTACAACCAAGGAGTCTTGGTTCTACTGGCAAAAAGAATTAGTTTATTCCTGCTTTTTTTAAAGCTAGCTAGTAATGGTTTAATCTGGCTTTTTACATCTTCGGCATTAAGGGCCAAAAACTGATCGCTTTTGATGAATTTTTCAGCCGCCAAAAGACTGTCGCCGGTTCCGATTGGCGATTTCTGAGTTACATATTTTAAAGATTTATCCTGAAGCTCTTTTTCAATGTCTCTTTTTGAAGATTGGACAATAATAATATCTTTTATCCCAGCTTTTCTTAAATCATCAATAAGATAAGCGATCAACGATCTTCCCATGATTCTCATCAAAGACTTGTGGCGATAATTCAACGGCCAAAACCTTGAAGATTCTCCGGCGGCTAAAATTACTGCTTGCATATTAGTCTTTGAGAAGCTTTATAATGACTTTTGATAATTTTGCCGGATCATGCTCAATCAATTCTTTCTTTAAAAGAAGATTGGCGCCGATGAATTTCTTTGACGGCAAATTCTTATCTGCTTTTACTAAAGATAATAACTCTGGATGCACTTTGAGATAAGTTTTAATCTCTTTTATTGAAGGAACAAGGTTATTATAAATAACATGATCTAAGGATCCACCAAGATATTTTTCAATCTCATCGGCAAAATCTTTGACTGAAAAATTATTAGTTTCGCCATACTTTGTCATGAGATTGGCAATATAGATTGTTTTAGCTCTGCTTTTTAAAATTGCCCGGGGGATTCCTTTGGTTAAAAGGATTTGGGCTATAGAAGAGTATAAATCACCTGGACCAATAACAATCATATCTGCCTGTTTGATTGCCTTTAAAGCGGGCCTATAGGCTTTAGCTTGTGGTCTTAAAAAGACTTTTTTGATCTTTAATTTGCCATTGTGTTTTGGCCGATCAATATTTGTTTCTCCAGAAATAATTTTTCCATTTTCAAGGATAGCAAAAATGTTTGATCGATCTAAGGTAGCCGGGAAAACCTGATGAGAGACATTAAGCATCTTTTTCATTTCTTTAATGGCTTTGCTGTAATTATTAGTGGTTAGTTCAAGAGCGGTAATTAAAAGGTTAGCAAAATTATGGCCCTTAAGTTGACCATTTTCAAATCTAAAAGAAAATAAATCTTTCATGGCCGGTGAAGTATTAGCCAAAGCCAATAAAGCCCATTTAATATCTCCCGGGGACGTAATTTTGTAATCATGCTTTAGCCTGCCGGTTGAGCCCCCAGTATCAAGCATGGCACAGATAACCGAAAGACTCACTGGATATTTTTTCAAACCAGTGAGAACAGTTCTTGGCATGGCGTTTCCGCCGCCAAGACAAACAATCCTTCGGTTTCTCTCAGGATTGTGCTGAGTTAACCGAAGCACAATATGTTTACCAGATGAGTTAATCTTTGACATCCTTAATCTTATATCATAAACTGAATTTGCGACAAGGTAAAATGCCGGAAAAATTCATTATTAAAAAAAGCCCTCCTTTAAAAGGAGAGGTCAAGATTTCTGGATCAAAAAATGCTGCTGGTCCGATTTTGGCAGCCACGCTATTAACCGACAAAACCTGCCAGATCTCTAATCTTCCCAGGATCAGCGACATCTTAAACTTGATTGAGGTTATTAAAGAAATGGGAGCTGAAGTCAAATGGCAAGGAAAAAATACTGTTTCTATCTGCGCCAAAGATATCAATCCGGAAAAGATCCCGGCCGATCTCTTTGAAAAGGCACGGATGTCGGTCTTGCTCGTTGGTCCGCTTTTGGGCCGATTTTCTTATTTTAAAATTCCTCACCCTGGCGGCGACAAAATCGGCGTCAGGCCCATTACCACCCATTTAGAAGGCCTGGCTGGTTTTGGCGCTAAAGTAAAAAACACCGGCCAGTTCTACTGCTTTGAGAGACCGAAAGATCTCAAGGGCGCAAAAATCGTTTTGAAAGAATTCAGTGTCACTGCCACAGAAAACGTGATAATGGCTGCTGCTCTAGCCAAGGGAAAAACTACCATTGAAATTGCAGCTGCCGAACCTCACGTCAAAGAACTAGCAGACCTTCTCTTAAAAATGGGGTTGAAAATTAAAGGCCAGGGCGCGCATACGATTGAAATCGAAGGAAGTAAACGCCTTTTGTCTGGCACCAAATGGACGGTTCCTCCTGACTACATTGAAGCCGGCACTTTCTTGATTGCTTTTGTCGTAACCGGCGGTCAAGGCAAAATCAAAAACGTCAGGCCTGGCGATCTAATCTTTTTCTTAAATAAAATGAAGGAAATCGGGGTTAATTTCAGGGTTCAGGGCAAAGATATAGTCTTGGCGAAATCAAAAAATCTCAAAGCAGCAAAGGTTCAAGTTCTGCCTCATCCAGGCTTTCCGACCGATCTGCAACCGCAAACTTGCTTACTTTTGACCAAAGCTAATGGCAAAAGCTTGATTCACGATCCCCTCTATGAAAACAGGTTTTCTCATCTGTACGAACTACGGAAAATGGGGGCTGATATTGAAATCACTGATCCTCACCGAGCCCTGATTTTTGGCAAAACAAAACTTCTCGGCACCAAAGTTGATGGCACTGACATCAGGTCTACCGTCACCCTAATCTTGGCCGGGCTCATCGCCAAAGGCAAAACCGTGGTTTCTGGAGCTGAACAGGTAGACCGCGGCTACGAACAAATTGAAGAAAAATTAAAACTGCTTGGAGCTAGGATTGAGCGGATAGCAGAAAATTAATATTATTCAACAACAAAATTAACTAGTTTTCCAGGCACAAAAATAGTTTTTTTAATCTCTTTACCCTCGAGATATTTAATAATCCGGGGATCTTTTTTTGCCTGATCCTGCGCTTTAACCTCAATCTGGCCGTCTTCATTCTTCATTTCTACTTGGGCCCTGACCTTGCCGTTAATTTGAACTATTATTGTAATTGATTCTTCAACGATCAAGTTTTTAGCATATTCTGGCCACGTTTCTTGGTGAACTGAAAACTCATTTTTTAAAACCTCTGCCCAAACCTCTTCTGACACATGAGGAGCCAGGGGGGCTAAGATTCTTATAAATAACTCTGCGTCTTTTTTAGACAAATATGATTTCTCCCAGTTATTGATGAATTCCATTAAGGCCGCTACTATTGTGTTAAATTTTAATTCTTCAAAGTCCTGGGTAACTTTCTTAATTGTTTGGTGAAGCTTTCTTAAAAGATTATCTGGATTCTTTGCCTCTTTGATATTTTCATTAAAAAGCCGCCAAGTTCTGGTTAAAAATCTAAAGCAGCCTTGCAAACTGTCTTCGTTCCAAGCAACGGTCTGATCAAATGGCCCCATAAACATTTCATAAAGCCTTAAAGTATCTGCCCCGTATTTTGAAACAATCTCATCGGGACTAACTACATTACCGAAAGACTTTGACATCTTGCGATTGTCGGAGCCCAAAACAATGCCATGAGACCTTCTTTTAGCATAAGGTTCCAGAGTCGGGACAACGCCAATATCATATAGGAACTTATAGATAAATCTTGAATACAAAAGGTGCAGAGTTGTATGCTCAAAGCCGCCCTGGTAGATATCTATTGGCAGCCAGTATTTCATTTTGTCTTTAGAAGCTATTTCCTGATCATTATTTGGATCCAGATACCTGACAAAATACCAGTTTGAACCTGCCCAATTAGGCATAGTGTCTGTCTCTCTTTCGGCTTCACCTTTGCATTTTGGACAAGTAGTTTTAACCCAATCTTTGATGTTAGCCAAAGGAGATTTTCCTGTTCCCGAAGGTTCATAATTTTTTACATAAGGAAGCTCAACCGGCAAATCTTTTTCCGGGACAGGCACGATCCCGCATTTTTGGCAGTAAACGATCGGTATTGGCTCGCCCCAATAGTGTTGTCGGCTGAAAATCCAATCGCGCATCCTGTAATTTATTTTAGCAATACCCAAATTCCTTTCTTGAAGCCAAGAAATCATTTTGCTACAAGCATCTTTTGAAAAAAGCCCCGAATATTGCCCCGAATCAACCAACACACCGTAACCAGTATAAAGCAGGTCAGAATTTTTAAAACGCTTCCACATGAACAATTGATTTTCTACATTGATAAAGCTTTCTATTTCACTCTCTGGAATCCAAATGGGTTCGTGATTGCTCATTTCCTCTTGCCCAACCTCAATTCTTTCCTCATTTTCCAACTCAAATACAAGATACTGGAAATGAGCATAAACATTAGAATCCTTATGCGGTCGATAAAACTCCACATAAGTTGAACCGGGAATTTGAGCGATGAACTTCAGGTTTTTGTAACCGGTTTCTTCTAAAATTTCTTTCCGGGCCGCGGTTTCCGGATCATCGTTTTCAATGCCGCCGGTTGGAAAAGATTGCCAACTGGCTTTTTTCCATTTAAGACAAAGCAGTTTTCCATTCTTGGGATTCCTGACAATAATAGAGACGACTTCCCTTTTTTCTGTCTTCTTGTCCGGCCTGGGACCATACTTTAGATCAAGCCAATACGGCACAATAACTTCCCTGATCGGCAGATTGTATCTTTTGGCAAACTCGTAGTCGCGGCTATCATGAGCCGGTACCACCATTACGGCACCCGTGCCATAACCTCCTACAATATAGTCAGCCGCAAATACGGGGATCTCTTCTTTGTTAAACGGATTGATAGCTTTTATACCTTCGAGTTTTACCCCGGTCTTTTCCTTTGTTAAATCAGTCCTTTCTAACTCTGATTTTTTTCTCGCTTTTTCCAGATATTCATTAACTTCACTGATATTTGTTATTTGGCCCTTTAATCGGGTAATAATTTCGTGTTCTGGCGCTACCACTAAAGCGCTTACGCCAAAAACCGTATCCGGCCTTGTCGTAAAAACATTAACTTCCAATTCATGCCCCGCGACGCCAAACTTGATTTCCGCGCCTTCGCTCCGACCAATCCAGTTTTCTTGCTGAATTCTGATCTTCGGGGAATAGTCAACTAAATTTAAATCATCTAAAAGCCTTTGGGCATATTTGGTAATCTGTAATAACCATTGCTTTTGCTGGCGTTTTTCTGTGGCCTTGCCGCATCTTTCATGGGTGCCGTTAGCTAAAACCTCTTCATCAGCCAAGTTGGTCTTACAAAAAGAACACCAATTGACCGGAACTTCTTTTTGGAAAGCCAAACCTTTTTCTAAAAGTTTTAAGAAAATCCATTGTGTCCATTTGTAGTATTTGGGGTCGGTCGTGTTGATTTCCCGGCTCCAGTCAAAAGAAATACCAAGGTTCTTAATCTGTTTCTTAAAGGTGGCTACGTTTTCTGATGTCGCTATAGACGGATGGATTTTATGCTTTAAGGCATAATTTTCTGTTGGCAAACCAAAAGCGTCCCAGCCAATTGGATAAAGAACATTATAACCCTGCATTCTCTTTTTCCTGGAAAAGGCGTCCATGGCTAACCAAGGTCTGGCATGGCCAACATGCAAACCAGCGCCTGAAGGATAGGGAAATTCAATTAAAGTGTAGAATTTGGGCTTTTGGTCAAAGTCTTTAGCTTGATAGATTTTTTCCTCAGCCCACTTTTTCTGCCACCGTGGTTCAATCTCTTGAGGTTTGTAAGGTTTCATAAATTAAATAGCCCTTGAGCGTTTTGGGTAGTGATTTCGGCAACTTCTTCATAGCTTACCTGTTTTATTTTAGCAATCTCCTGAACAACGTATCTGACTAAGAGCGGCTCATTGCGCTCTTGATTGGCCACAGGCGGCGTCAGATAGGGAGAATCTGTTTCAACAAGGATCTTGCCTAAGGGCATTTTCTGAATAATTTCCGTCCAATTAAGGCCAGGAATCTGTTTAAAGATAATGCCGTTAAAACCAAGGTAAAAACCCATCTCAAGATATTGCCGGGTTTGTTCTAGATTTCCGGTAAAACAATGAATCACCCCTTTTACTTTCTGGGCTTTTAAGATTTCGATTAAATCCTCGTGGGCGGACCGGCAATGAAAAGCGATGGGTAAATCCAATTCCTTGGCCAAATCCATTTGCTCGGAAAGAACTTGCTTCTGCTGGTTTTTGAATTCTTCTAGTCTGATTTTGGTCTTGGGTTTGTAATAATAATCCAGACCAATCTCGCCGATGGCCACAACCTTTTTTGACCTAGCCAACTTCCGGTAATCCTCTATATCAAACTTCTTTATGGATTCTTGAGCTACCAACTCTTCGGGATCCAGCTTGTTTTTCATTAAACTGCCCGTGACATGAATCGGGTGAAGCCCAATGGCGGCATAAACTCCCTCATTATATTTTTCTGCCAACTCCACCGCCTTTCGGCTCGTTTCCAGCTGCGAACCAACGTTAATCATCCAAATGTCTTCAGCCAAAGTCCGGCTGATAATCTCGTCAACGTCTTTCTCAAACGCCCTGAAATTCAAATGGCAATGGGTATCTATTAACATATATTCATTCTAACTAAAGCAAGCTAATGATAAAGGGGGCGAGATGATCTCGTCCCCCTTTTTCGT
>Ga0315284_10001191_pt1 | contig 36787 bp, 30 predicted proteins | sample YL17G09_16_MG_FD_203696 | JGI IMG/M metagenome (GOLD analysis project Ga0315284, IMG submission 203696) | Sediment microbial communities from Yellowstone Lake, YNP, Wyoming, USA - YL17G09_16 | ecosystem: Environmental > Aquatic > Freshwater > Lake > Sediment | place: USA: Wyoming | collected...
ACAACCTGCCCGCTGACCTCAGCCACGGCCGTGATGCCCTCCGGCAGCGTGGCGGCCGGCGTCTCGCTGCCGGCCAGAGGCGTCGCGATCGCGACGGCCGAACTGGGCGCATAGCTCAGGCTGCGCGCGTAGCTCACCAGGCTCCACCGTTCGTCGTCGCTGAGGGTCGTGCCAAGCGCGGGCATGCCTTCCAAGTTGCCCTCGCCGATCAGGGTGAAGACCCCTTGCGCGCTGCGTTCAACCAAGGTCTGCGGCTGGCGCAAATCGCGCAGAGGAACCTTCAACGTGCCGGGCTGTGCGCCATCGCCGGCACCCTCGGGCCCGTGGCACTCGGCGCAGTGGGTGTCGAAAAGTGCACGTGCCGGTTGGAGGTCCATCGCACCTTGTGAGAGCGACAGCGCATAGTAGGTCACGTTCCAGCGTTCGGTTGCGGTCAGCGCGTTGCCGAAGGGCGGCATGAAGCGCGGCATATTGCCCACGGTGATCATGCGGAACCATTCGAGGGGCACAGCCAAACGCCCGAGCTGGCTGCTCCCGATGGCCGCGGGCGGATTCGAAAGCTGTGTGGCAAGTTCGCCGTCGCCCAGTCCGCGCTCGCCGTGGCAGGCTGCGCAGCGGTCGAGAAAGATCGCGCGGCCTGCCTGCAGGTCGAGAGAGGCCGGCGGCTCAACCGGCTCGGCCGTGGCCGACGGTCCGGCCATGGGAGGCAATTCTGTCGCGGACGGGGCCGTCGCGGCTGCGGGCTGGGTCAGCCCGGGCGGCGGCGTGATGTCCTCCGAGAGCGAGCATCCCGCCAGCCCAAGTGGAAGCAGGCTCGCCAAGGCCAGAACGGCGATCGGCCCACCTCGCGGCAGTGCCAGCCCGCGGCGCAGGCCGCCCGATCGGACATGTGCCAGGTGATAGCCATGATGAAGGAAAGACACGGGAATCCTCGCTCCAGAGCGCTCGATCAGGTCGTCTTATCGTGGCGCAACGCGCCACCGCAGCGCGGGCAGAATTTGTCGCCCACCTGAACCGGCGCGCCACAGGCGGGGCAAAGGCCCGCTTTGCGCTTCGCCCCGTTCGGAGCGGGCTGGCTGCGGCGAGCCGTGATTTCCGCTTCAAGTGTGGCGTCACGGTCTGCGCGGGGCGTGCGGCGCGCCGCTATTTCGCGTTCGAGCGCCTGCTCGCGCCCGCCTGGGGCGCCGCCGGTCGTGCCGCGGGCCTCATCCAGCCGCCGCAGCTGATCGGCACCCTGCGCCACCAATTCTTGCCGGCGCGCCGGGTATTCATCATCGGGGATTTTGCCCAGGGCCCGGTCGAAATCCAATTCGCGCAGCGTGTCGATCGTGCGGTCCAACTCGGCCTCCAGCGAGGAGTTCCCGGCCGCGCGCCGCGGCGCGCCGGCTCTCTGCCCAAGCAGCGGCTGGACCAGGAAGATGACAACCAGGATGAGGACGGCCAGCGCCGTCAGCAGAGCGGCAGCGTCCATTAGGGTTTAACCAGCGGATCGAGGATGGATTGGAGCTCGCTCATTTCGATCGGGCCGATCTTCACGCGTACGATCGTGCCCTGACGATCAACAAAGTAAGTTTCCGGAACGCCGCGGATGCGCAAGGCCTGCGAGATGCGGGTTCCGAGGTCCGGTCCGTTGGGATAGGTAATGCCGAAGCGTTCGAGGTAGGCACGCGCCTCGGGCTCCGTGTCCACGTAGTCGACCCCCAGGAAAGACACGCCCTGATCGCGATACTTTTGCCAACCGGCTTCCAGGGTGGCGGCTTCCTCCTCGCACGGCTTGCACCAAGAGGCCCAAAAGTTAACGACCACCACCTGGCCTTTAAGGTCGGCCAGGCGGATCGTTTCTCCGTCGAAGGTGGTCAGCGTGAAATCGGGGGCCGGTCCGCTTGACACCGGGCCGGCCTGGGTGCGATACAAGCCAAAGCCCACCAAGGCCAGCAGGGCGGCCAACCCGCCCCACAGCAGGAGGCGTCCGAAATTCCGCGCGCGTGGCGCAGGAGGTGGAGGTGCGGGCGTGTCAGACATGTCTCAATCTCGTCGGCGGAGTTCTTCTTCGATGCGGCGGGTGTAGTCGTCTTCGGCCACTGGCGGCGAGGCCACCGGCCTCGCAGCGCGCCGCCAGGTGCGCACGGCCCGATAGACAATGTACGCCCCGACCACGAAGGCCAGCGGCGGCAACAGGTAGACCAGCAGGCTGAGCCCGCGGGCCGGCGGCGCGGCGAGTACCCGCGCCCCATATTGCTCGACAAAAAAATTCTTGATCTCCTGCTCGCTCCAGCCCGCGGTCAGTTTCTCGCGAATGGTCTGGCGCCACTGAGCGCAGGCCTGGGTTGGGCACACGTCCAGTGGCACGTTCTCGCACACCGGACAGTAGAGCTGCTTGGCAACGGCGTTGACCTGGTCGTCGGAAGGCGTCGGCTCCTGTGCCCGGGCGGGCGAGGCCGGGGAAGTGATGACGGAGGCCAACGCGATCGCCAGGACGAAAAGAACCAACGCGGCGCGCGGCAGGGTGGAAGGGCGGTGATAGGTCACAGTTTCTCTTCCTTGGGGTCGCTCTATTTCACTTGAGGCACGAGCGCGCCAGCCGGAACACGGGCCGCGGCACGTGTTCGTTCGCGATCCGGCCAGGCGGCCACTAGCGTGCCCAAAACGAACACGAGCGACCCGCCCCACAGGAAGTTGATCAGCGGGTTGAGATAAATCTTGAACGTTGCGCCGCTCGAACCAATGGGCTCCCATCCGACGAGCAGCACGTAGAAGTCGCCCTCCAGGCTGCTGTACACGCCGGGGATGGTCATGGGCTGCTGGGTGATGTAGTAGAAGTCGCGCCGTGGGTAGAGTTCGGCCACCTTCTGTCCGTCGCGGTAGACCGTCGTCACGGCGCGGGCGACCACCCGGTCGTCGGGCGCGTTGAACTCGGCCAGCGAGTCGTAGGTCATCACGTACTTTCCGAGCGTGATTTGCTGGCCTTCGGCCAGCGTGCCTTGCGTCTCCTGCTGGAAGAACTCGCTCCCGATGATGCCGATGGCCATCAATACCACCCCCAGGTGAATGATGTACCCGCCATAGCGACGGCGGTTGCGCCCGGCCAGGTTCCACAACGCCACCGGAAGGGCTTCCTTGTTGATGCGCCGGCGCGCCAGCGCACCGCGCCAGAACTCGTAGAGCGTCACCAATGTGACAAATGCGGCCAGCCAGAAGCCGAGCAGCGCCGCCGGGTTGTGCGTCCCGCTGAGCGCAAGACCCAGCGGCACGAGCAGCGACGCCGCCAGCGGCCAGGCGATGAGCCGCCCCAGCAAGCGACCGGCGGTGCGGCCCCAGGCGCTGAGCGGTGCAATGCCCATCAGCAGCAAGAGGCCCGCGAACATCGGCCCCGTGGTGCGCTCGTAGAACGGCGGGCCAACGGTGACTTTCTGACCCGTGAACAATTCCGAGATGAGCGGGAAGATGACGCCCCAGAAACAGGCGACCAGGATGCTGACGAAGAGCAGGTTGTTCAGCAGGAACAGGCTCTCGCGCGAGAGCAGCGAGGTGAGTTGGTTCTCGCCGCGCAAATCGTTCCAGCGCGAGAGCAAGAGCGCCAGCGAGGCCGCAAAGCTCAGCCCGATGAAGCCGAAAAACGCCGGGCCGATAGCCGACTGGGCGAAGGCATGCACTGACGAGAGCACGCCTGAGCGCGTGAGGAAGGTGCCGAAGATGACCAGGCAGTAAGTGAGGATGACCAGCAGCATGTTCCAGTGTTTGAGCATGCCGCGCTTTTCCTGGATCATCACCGAATGCAGGAAGGCCGTCCCAGTCAACCACGGCATGAAAGCAGCGATTTCCACCGGGTCCCAGCCCCAGTAGCCTCCCCAGCCGAGCACGTCGTAGGCCCAGCGCCCGCCGAGCACCAGCCCCATCGACAGGAAGAGCCAGGCAACGAGTGTCCAGCGCCGCGTGACGCGGATCCACCGGTCGTCGGTGCGGCGCGTGATGAGTGCGGCCATGCCGAAGGCATACGGAATGACAAAGCTGACAAAGCCCAGGTAGAGCATGGGCGGGTGGATGATCATCCCGGGGTGGCGCAAGAGCGGGTTGAGCCCCTGCCCGTCGCCGGGCGTGACCAGCACCGCGCCGCGCGGGGCGAACATGGCCTTGACCGTCTCGCCGGCCGGCGCCGCCCACAGCCGGGCAAAGGGATTCTCAAAGAGGATGATCAGGCTGAGGAAGAAAGCCAGCGTCACCAGAACCACAACGATCACCCATGGCAGAAACTCGCGATCGCGGTCCCAGCGGCGCAGCCCGGCCGCCGAAGCAAAGGCCGCCATCAGCCACGACCAGAAGAGCAATGAGCCCGCCTGACCGCCCCACAGGGCGGTCGCCTTGAGGTAGCCCGGCATGCTGCGGCTGGTCACCGAATAGACGAACTCCACTTCGAAATGATTGGTCACCAGCAGGGTCACCAGGCACAAGGCCGAGAGGGTCACCAGCGGCCAGATCAGCAGCATCGCCTGGCGCGCACTGAGCACCCACGCCTCGCGCCGTGAGCGTGCACCGTAGAGCGCCGCAGCGATGCCGTAGATTGAAACCAGCAGGCTAATGACCAGGATCGCAAAACCCAGATTCGCCAGCATGTGTTTCCTTTCTGCTCCAGGTCACCGGCCGGAGACAACAACACTGGCGCGCCGGCTCGAGGACTTTGGCGCTCCTCTCGCTGGGCGCGCCAGTCTTTCGCGGGACGGCGCGTGCGTGCCGCGCTACCCGGACTGTTCCGGCAGCGCGGACTCGTATCGGGTGGGGCACTTGAGCAGGACTTCATCGGCGTAGAAGATGCCGTCCTCGCCCATATGTCCGGTGAGAATGGCCTGCGCCTGGTCGCGCATCAGGTCCGGCTTGGGGCCGATGAAGACCACGGGCATGCGCGCCGCGGAGGGATTCTTGACCGCCGCCTCGAGCGCCGCCGCCAGCCCGCCGGAGGCTTCGATCTCTTTGATGTCGCCGGGCACGTTGGCGATGGTGAAAGAAAGGGTCAGGCTTTTCGCGTCGTAGGTGATCGTATCGCCGACGACCGCTCCCGATACTTTGACATTGCGGCTGCCCATGCTGGAGGCTTTGGCCTCCAATTCTTCAACCGTAAGGAAGTATTGCGCCGCAGCCTGCGTCGACGAGATGATCAAGTATCCTACCGCCGCCAGGATCAACAAACCGCCAATGACGAACTTCGAGCGCCCGGCGGAGGCAGGTCGGCCGTTCCGTCGCGGCGCATCGTTGCGTGTCGCTTCCATGAATCGATTCTCCTCCGCTTCGCGCTTCTTTCTCACCAGTCGATGATGGACGTCTCGCCCACGCCTGCGATTGAGAAAGCTCTTACAAGCGTGACCCCATTCTCACGGCTCGAGATTAGGCGAGGATGAGAGTCCGGTTGGAATCGCCTAAACCACTATTCGTTGCGGCGCAGTTTGGTTCCGCACATGTTGCAAAAGACGGCCTGGGCTTCGGCCCCCGCTCCACAGTTGTGACAGAACAGGCGCGCTCCGCCGTCCATGGCCGGCTTGTGTCGCAGCCGCCCCGGCCGCGCGCCGCCCTCTGCTTTGCGGCTGCGCACGAAGAAGACCACGGCCAGGGCCACGAGCCCAACCCCCAGGGCACCCAAAACCCATGGCCAGGAGGGCCAGGCCCGCAGCCGCTCGCCAAGCGAGGCCGGACGCGCGATCGGTTGGACCGGTTGCAGACGTTCGAAGCTCAGACCGCTGCCCGTTTTGTCGTAGGCCACTTCGACGACCTGCCTCTGACCGGCTGCCAGGCCGCCCAGCGTTGCGCTGAAGTAGGTCATGCCATCACTGCCCAGCGTGCCGCTGCCCAGGGCCGGGGTCACGCTGACGCGCGTTGCCTGCGCGGGCTGCTGCACCTCGACCGCGAACTGGCCGACCGCATAATCGCCCGACCAGGTGAAGACAAAGCGGTGGTCGCTGCCTTGCACTTGCAACGCGGGATCGTAGTATTCGAGCTGCACCTCCCGCACGCTCGTGGTGAAGGTGATCAGCGCCAGATCGCCCACCACCTGGCGCTCATAGGGCAGGCTGATCAGATCGAGGTTGTCCTGGCGATAAGCAACGGCGCTTGGCTCGCCTGCGGCCGCCGGAATGCGGAACGTGAAGCCTACCGGCAACGCTTGCTCGGCGGGCAGTGCGGCGCGGAAGATCACCAGCACGCCCGGACGATCGTACTCGGGCCACAGGCTTACTTGCAGCCGGTCGAGGACGACCGGTGCTTGAGCCTGCACCACGAACGGGACAAGCAGGACAACGATGAGAAGGGGCACGAGCGATCGCTTCATGGCGTCATCGGACCTCTGGCTTCCCTTATAACCTGTTTGACTGCCGCTGCCAAGGTGTTTGTTCGCCGATGCACGCAGGCCTGGCACGGACAGATCTCGCGCCGTGCGTCGTGCATCCGCTTCCTGCGCGGCCGGAGCCCGCCATGGGGAAGGGCCCCGAAAGAGAATATAATCTTCGCGGTCCCCTGCCATCGTTGGTTGGCACCACCCTCACCTGCCGGTCAGGGGAACCAGGAGCGCCCGATGAGCCCCACGCGCGAGACCTTTCCCGTCGACTTGGCCGGACTGCGGCGCGAGCTGCCCTTGTTTCAGGTTGCGCCGGGGCTGCGCATTGCCATTCTCAACATCCTGGGCGACACCGAACTCGTGCAGCGCTGCGCCGAGGAACTGGCGCGCCGCTTGCAGGGGCGTTCCTTCGACTTGCTTGTGACGGCTGAGGCCAAGAGCATTCCGCTGGCGCACGCGCTGTCGGTGGCCACCGGCAAGGGCTACGTCGTCCTGCGCAAGGTCTACAAACCCTACATGGGCGACAGCGTGCAGGCGGAGACGCATTCGATCACCACCGGCGCCTCGCAGACGCTGTACCTTGATGAGAAAGACCGCACGTTGGTGAAGGGCAAACGGGTGGTGCTGCTCGACGATGTGATCAGCACCGGCTCGACCCTGCAAGGAATGCGCATGGTGATGGACAAGGCGGGCGCCATCATTGCCGCGGAAGCGGCCATCTGCACCGAGGGCGAACGGGCGAAGTGGCAGGATATCGTCGCCCTCGCCCACTTGCCGTTGTTCACCGAGTAGCCTGCGCACGTCTAGCGGTAGGTATGGGCCGCGTGGCGCGGCCGGATGGAAGAGGTGGAGCGATGAGCCAGAAGCCGATCGACCGGCGCCAGGCGGAAGAGGCCGTCCGGCGCGAGGGTCGTTTGCCCCCGGGGCAGGCGCTGACCCAGAAATTCCCTGTGCTGCACTATGGCCCGGTGCCGGCATTCAACCCGGCCACCTGGGACTTGCGCGTCTTCGGTGAGGTGGAGGAACCCAAACGCTGGACGTTAGAGGAGCTAAACCGGTTGCCGCGCACGCGGCGGGTCATGGACATCCATTGCGTCACGCGCTGGAGCAAATTCGACACCGAGTGGGAAGGCGTCTCACTCCAGGACCTCGTCGAGCAGGGGATCCTCCGTCCCAAGCCCACGGCCCGCTTTCTCATGCAGCACTGTGAATACGGGTTCACGGTCAATATTCCGCTGGAGGTCGCCCTTTCAGAAACCTTCCTGCTGGCCACGCACTTCGCCGGTCAGCCGCTCACCCCGGATCATGGCTACCCGCTGCGCGGCATCGTCGGCGTATTGCCCGGGCGCCAGGATCTTCAGGCGCCGTACTTCTGGAAGGGCGGCAAATGGCTGCGCGGCCTCGAGTTCATGCGCGAAGATCGTCTCGGTTTCTGGGAAGAGGCGGGCTACCACAATCGTGCCGATGTGTGGAAAGAAGAACGATTCGCCTGAGGCCGGCCGCGCGGCCTCGCGAGGCACCTCATTGCGGAGGCAGATGTGCCGCCGCGCTTGCCGACTTGGCGCGCATTGAAGTGGCTGCAACCTTCTCCCGAGCCGCCCAGGCATGAAGAGGGCGACCCGTTGGCCGTGGCTCGCGAGCGCATGGTCGAGGAGCAAATTGCCGCGCGCGGCATTCATGATGAGCGCGTGCTGGCCGCGCTGCGCGCCATTCCGCGCCACGCCTTTCTCCCCGACCATCTGCGCCAAGACGCCTACCTGGATACCCCGCTGCCCATCGGAAGCCACCAGACCATATCCCAGCCCTACGTCGTAGCGCTGATGACCGAGTTGCTGGGCTTGGATGGAGACGAACGCGTGCTCGAGGTGGGCACCGGCTCAGGCTATCAGGCGGCCTTGCTCAGCCGCTTGGCGCAGGAGGTGTTCACCATCGAACGCCACGCCGAACTCGCCGCCCGTGCGCGCCAGGTGCTCGCCCGCTTGCATTGCAGCAACGTCGAGGTGGTCGTCGGCGACGGGACCTGCGGCCTGGCTGCGCATGCGCCCTACAACGGGATTATTGTGACGGCGGCCGCGCCGCACGTGCCGCAGCCACTGCTCGACCAACTCGCACCCGGAGGCACGCTGGTGTTGCCCGTGGGTGAGGCTAGTTCGCAGGTGCTGGAGGTCTGGCGGCGAACGCCGGCCGGGCTCGAACGCGAAGAGGTGGCTCCGGTGGCATTTGTTCCGCTGATTGGCGAACACGGGTGGAGCGACGACGTATGCGCTTGAAACACGCCGGGCGGGTTTCCCTAATCCTGTTGCTGTGCGCGGGCTGCATTATTGCGCCCGCAGCCCCGGCAGCACCTATGACGCCCCTCCCGTCGGCTGCCCCACTGGCCACGTTCATCCCACTGCCAAGCCTCACGCCACCACCCACGCCCTCCCCATCCCCCCAGCCCACCATCACCCGCGCGCCGCTCGCCGCGCGCGTGCTCATCATCACCATTGACGGATTGCGCGCCGACGCCCTCTACCGGGTGAGCATGCCCGTGCTGGCCGGCCTGATGCAAAGCGGCGCGAGCAGCCTGAGCGCCCAAACCCTCTTGCCGAGCGCCACGCTCATGGCGCATGCTTCGATCATCTCCGCCTCCTGCATGGCGAAACATGCCATCACGTGGAACGACTACCGCCCCGAACTGGGCGAGACGCACGCCGTCACGCTCTTCGACCTGGTGCATGCCGCCGGCGGGCGCACGGTGATGGTAGTGGGCAAAGAGAAGCTCATCCAGATCGTTCATCACGGCACGGCCGACGTATTCGCCTACGTGGCCGGGCACGACCGCGATGTGGCGGCGCGCGCGGTGAGCGAGATGAGCCAGGGCTTCGAAGCGATGCTGGTGCACCTGCCGGTGGTGGATGGCGTGGGGCACACCTTCGGCTGGATGTCGCCGCAGCAGATAAGCGTGATCGAACGGGCCGATGCTGCGGTGGGCACCCTGCTCGAGGGGCTCGCGGCCAACGGCCTGAGCCAGAGCACACTGATCATCCTCACCGCCGACCACGGCGGCCATGCGTTCACTCATGGCAGTGACGCGCCCGAGGACACCACCGTCCCATGGATCATGGCCGGCCCGGGTGTGCTGCCGGCTCTGCGGCTGGCCTCGCCCATCAGCGTGATGGACACCGGGGCAACGGCCGCATGGGCGCTGGGTTTGGTGCGGCCGCTTGAGTGGGACGGCCGCGCAGTCGAGGAAGCGTTCGGGATTCCGCTAGACATCGGGGCGATCCCGGTTGCAAACGCACTGTGCCCGCCATGAGACATGCCGTGGGGCGGAGCCCGCCTGGCGTGCAAACGAGGCGCCTCTCGTGCGCTCGGGCCACTCGGGGATCTTCAAACGCATGCGAAAGAAGCGGGGCTCCTCATCGGAGCCCCGCATGATTCATTCTGCCAGACGAAACCGCTGCGCTAACGGCCGAGGTGCATGGGCATAATCACGTGCAGGAAGTCGTCCTGACCGACCGGCTTGATGACGCCCGGGCTGGCCGGGCCGGTGGTTTCGAGCGCCACGTTGGGCGTTTTGACGACGCTCAACACGTCCACCAGGTACTTGACGTTGAAGGCGATCTCAATCGCCTGGCCCTCGACGGAAGCCTCCACCACTGTTTCGCCTTCGCCGGTCTCGGCGGCGGTGGCCATCACCTGCAGGTTGCCTGGTGTTGAATCGGCGCCCGGTGTCACTTTGAGGCGCGCCGAGTGCGAGGCCTGGCGGGCGAAGATATCCGCCGCGCGGCAGGCTTTGAGGAACTGGGCGGTGGTCATCACCGTGCGTGTGGAGCACGACTTGGGAATGATCGGCGAGAAATCGGGGAAGGTGCCCTCGATCAGCGACGAGGAGAGTTCGGTGTCTTTCATGCGGAAGATTACCTGGCCGCGCCCGGCGGGTAGGAACATCCACACTAATTCGTCGCCGTCGCCGATCAGGCGCCCGAGCTCGTTAAGCGCGCGGGCCGGGACGATGACTTTGATCGGATCTTTGACCGCGGCCGAGAGCTTGGTGGTGCGCACCGAGAGGCGGAACCCGTCGGCGGCCGCCATGGTCAGCGTCTCGCCTTCCACTTTGACCAGCACGCCGGTGAGGATCGGGCGCGTGTCGTCGGTGGCTGCGGCCAGCGCCACCTGAGCGATCATCTCGCGCAGGTCGTCCACGTTGAGGGCAATGCCCTCGCCCACCCCGGCCGAAGGCAGCACCGGGAACTCCTGCGCGTCCATGCACTTGATCTCGCTGGTGAATCTGGCGCAGTGCAGCTTGAGCGACATACGCCGCGTGTCGAGCTGCATGCCGACCTGCTCGTTGGGCAGCGCGTTGACGAAATCCACGAAAGTGCGCGCGGGGACGGTGGTCGAGCCGGCCTGCTCCACCTTGGCCCCGATCCAGCAGGTGATGCCCATCTCGAGGTTGGTGGCCGCCAGCTTCAGGCGCCCCTCGTCGGTGGCGACGAGCACGTTACCCAGCACCGGCAAGACGCTGCGCGCGGCCACGGCGCGCGACACCATGCTCAGTCCGCGGGCCAGATTCTCCTGCAGGCACGAGACTTTCATCGACGATTCTCCCCGAACGCGCGCCGCCGGCGCCGGAATGGTGGACAGGCAGAAGTATACATCGGTTCCCCCCGCCCAACGGGGCCTCCTGTTCGTTGTTGCACGAGCCCTGCCAGCGGGCTATTCCGCGGGGGAGGCGAAGTAGGCCACGGCGCGCGTGCCGTCCATGGTCAGGGTGAGCGTGCACCCGGGCCTCTCGCTCGGGATGTGAATCACGCGTACGCACTCCGCCATCGCATGGCGGCCGGGGATCAGCTCGGACAGACAATTGGCAGCCTGCTCCAGGAAGGGTTCGTTGAGCCAATCACCTTCGTTGGAGGTGGAGATGGCCAGCGGGTAGATCTGCGCCTCGAACAGATCCTGAAAAAAGTGCGTCCCAAAAGAGGGGTCGGGGCGTGCGCCCTCCGGGCCGAGGCCAAGTTCGACCAGCGCGCTGGCGTTGTAGATCTCGGCATAGCCGACGGGCACACCCAGGCGTGAGTTGGTGGACCCCCAGCGGCCGGGCCCCAATAGGATGAAGCGCGTCCCCTCCAGGCGCGCATTGATTTGGCCGACGAGGCGGGCCACCTCGGTGCGCGTGCCATCCTCGCGGATGGCCTGATAGGCCTCGGGCGGGACATACACGAGATACTTCACGTGGTCCACGTGGCCGCGTGGAATCATGCGCGTGGCGCGGAACAGCATGTGCTCGTCGCGCAAGCCCTCCGGGAGAGCGACCGCTCCACCCGCGCGCAGGTTGCTCTGCGGGCGGCACTGCAGGAGGTGCAGCCCAAATCACTCCGCCCCTCGCCCAAGTTGAGTCACGGCGAATTCCACGTCCACCGGCCCGCCGAGCGTGCGCGCGAGCGTGGTCAACACATCCTTGATCAAAGCCACAAAGGACGTCCGCCCGATCAGATTGTCGAAGGTGAGCACCAGGTTGCGCGAGGTGACCTCCGGCCCGAGCGAGAAAAGCGGCAGGATGGCGTCCCCGCTGTCGAGCGAAGCGACCCAAGCCAGGCCGGGGTAGTCCACGTCGAGCACTTCCGCCACCGGCCGCGTGGCAAATGTATTTGTGGCGAGGTCGATGAGATCCACCGACGATTGGCTGTAGCGCCGGATGGCGCCCAGCGAGGTTTCCGGGCGGAGGCGCGGATGGCTGAGCATGATCAGGCGCGGGTAGTCCTCGCTCACGCGTTCCACGGCGCGCGTGCCCAGCCCGAGCACGAGGCGCACGAAACCCTCTTCCGGCCGCATTTGAGAATCCCACACGATCGGGCTGGTGCTGAAGGCCACGCCCGCCAGGGCCGGGAAGAGCAGCTCGCGGTAGCGCTCGCCTTGCACCTCCTGCAAGAGGATCGCCATGCGCTCGTCATAATCCAAGAGGCCCATGCGCCGCCGGTAGATGAGGACATCCGGGTTATAGACGCTGGCGTAGATGCGGCGGATGGCCGCGATCAAGGCCTCGAGATTCTCGTCGAGCGCGCCCTGATTGGCACAGAAGAAGCTGGCGTACTTGCCGGCAAACGACGTGCCGAATGAGTCTTCCAGCAGGCTCGAGGAGCGGACGATGATCGGCACCTGGCCCAGCTCGGCCAGGATCCCGCGCAACCCCTCGCGCGCGGCCTCCGGGAAGCGCCCCTGGTTGTAGGCCGTGACGATGGCCGGGTAGTCTTCGGTAATCTGCTCGGGCGTCTTGTACTTCTGGTTGAGGTACTCCAGCCCGTTGAGCGCCAGGAAATCGTAGAACACGTCTGCACACACGAAATACGACTGCGGCAGGCGCAGGCGCGGTGCAAGGTGCGGCGCCGCGCCCTGCAGGATCTTCCAGCCCAGCAGCAGCCCGCCGGCCTTGCCGCCGATCTTGCCCGTGCCCACCGAGCGGGCTTGGATGGAGGCGAAGTCGCCGGCGCTGAACCACTGCTTGGCCACGCGCACAAAGCCAAGCTGATCGCTGACCATGGTCTTGGTTAGCACCACCCGCATTTCTTCTAGATGATGCGCCACCCGCTCACGCTCATCCGCGGGCAGCTTCTCGTACTCGGCCATCTGCTGCAGCAACAAATCGCGCGGCGCCAGCTCCGGGTTGAAGCCCAGCCCGTCCCCCGGCGCATGCCCGGGGCGTTCGCCCAGCACGGATTCCACAATGCCGGTGAACAGGTCGAGCGGCAGGTTATGGGCGAAGTAGAAATCGGACAGGTGATCGCGGATCAGGCGCAGCCTCTGCTCCCACTGCGCCGGATCCTCCTCGACCAGTGGATCGGTCAGGCCCTCGCGGTGCTGGGAGGTGATAGCCTTATCGCGCGCCTCGCATTCGAAGAGGTCGAACGAGATGACCCCGCGCCGGTACAGTTCATCGCGCATGCGCTGGCGGATGGTCGCGGCCAGAATCGGATATTGCGCGATGTGCAGGGTGATGGTGAGGATCTTGGGCGTCTCGCGCGGCAGGTCGGGCATGGCTTCATTCTAATTCGGGCGAGGGGGAATCACACAGGGGCGGGTGGCCCCGCCCCTGTGTGACACCGTGTGCCGCGTCTAGACCCAGCCGCGCAGCTTCATGGCCTTGACCACCTTATCGATGGCCACCAGGTAAGCCGCATCGCGCATATACACCTTGCGCCCGGTCGACATCTCCAGCACGCCGTGGAAGGCCTCGGTCATCTTCTGATCGAGCTTGGCCAGCACCTCGTCCTTTGGCCAGTAGAAGTTCATGTCGTTCTGGACCGATTCGAAGTAAGAGGTGGTGACGCCGCCGGCGTTGCACAGGAAATCGGGGATGAGGAAGATGTTGCGCGTGCGGATGACCTCATCCCCCTCCAGCGAGGTGGGGCCGTTGGCGCCCTCGGCGATGAGGCGTACACGCCTATGCATCTTGGGCGCCGTCTCGCCGGTGACCTGGCCCTCAATGGCCGCGGGGATGAGCACATCGGCTTCCTTGGTGATCCACGCGTCGCCATCTTCAATCACATAGCCGGCCGCCTTGGCCTTGCCCTTATCCACCGTGCCGTACTGGTCGGTGATGCTCTGCAAGAAGCGCGCCTCCACACCGCTGGGGTGCGAGAAGGTGTAGGTCTTCTTGTCGCCGCCGTCGTAGCACGAGACGCAGGTCACCTTGCCGCCAAGCATCTCTTTGAAGCCGATGGCCGCGTATTGGGCCACGTTGCCGAAGCCCTGGATGGCTGCCACGCTGGCCTTAGGGTCCATGCCCAGATGCTTCATGGCTTCGCGCACGACGTAGATCACGCCGTAGCCGGTGGCTTCGGTGCGGCCGAGCGAGCCGCCAGCGCCCACCGGTTTGCCGGTGAAGACGCCCGGCGTGTACTGACCCACCAGGCGCGAGTACTCGTCCATCATCCAGGCCATCATCTGCGGCGTGGTGCCCACGTCCGGAGCGGGCACGTCTTGGCGCGGGCCAATGTTGCGCCACATCACGTTGACCCAGCCGCGGCACAAGCGTTCCTTTTCGCCGTCGGAGAGCGAGGCCGGGTTGACGATAATGCCGCCCTTGCCGCCGCCCAGCGGGATGTCGGCCACAGCGCACTTCCAGGTCATCCAGGTGGCCAGCGCACGCACCGTGTCGAGGGTCTCGTTCGGGTGGAAGCGGATGCCGCCCTTATTCGGGCCGCGCGCATCGTTGTGCTGCACGCGGAAGCCGTTGAAGACCTGCAGGCGCCCGTCGTCCATGCGCACCGGAATGCGGAACTGGAATTCGCGCTGCGGCCAGCGCAAAATGGCGCGCACGTCCTCCGCCAGGCCAAGGAGTTCCGCGCCGCGGTCGAATTGAGCTTGAGCGAGCACAAAGGGATTATTTGAATTGTCCATCGGGATCGCGTCCTTTTCTTGCCTGAATTCGGCTCTCTCCGAGAGATGCCGCTGGGGTGTATTGCACCCCAGTGATGAATGGCATCGAGTCGCGGGAGAATCTACCCGTCTTTTCCAGGCGACAGGTGTTCCTCGAGCAAGGCCTGCACCAGACGCGGGTCGGCGCGCCCGCGGCTGGCTTTCATCACCTGGCCGACCAACCACTGCATCACGTTGCCTTTCCCGGCGCGCACCTGGTCCGCCTGAGCTGCGTTCTCGCGCACCACGCGCTCGACCATTTCGCGCAACGCCCCGGCATCCCCGATGCGTTCGAGCCCGCGCGCGCGCACGATGGCCTCCGGCGTACGCCCGCCGCGCAACATTTCTTCGAGCACCACCTTGCCGCTGGCGCCGGTGATCTCGCCCTTGGCAACGCGCTCCACCAGGTCGGCGAAGTCGGCGGGCGCGAGCGCCGGCTGGCCGTGGGCATCCACCAGCGGGCGGCCGAGGGCGTTGAGCGTGCCGAACAGGTCGCTGGTGAGCCAGGCTGCCAGCCGGCGCGGCGCGAGCGCGGGGCGGGCGCGCGCGCTGGCCTCGAAGAAATCCGCCGTGGCGCGCTCTTCCACGATCAGCTCGGCCTGCGCGGCACCCAACTGGTACTCGGCCATCAATCGTTCGCGGCGTGCATCGGGGAGTTCGGGCAGCGCCGCGCGCACCCGTGCAAGCCGATCGGCTTCGACATACAGCGGAGGCAGGTCCGGCTCGGGGAAGTAACGGTAGTCGTGCGCGTCCTCTTTGCTGCGCTGGCTGGTGGTCTCGCCACGTGCTTCATCCCAGCCCAGCGTTTCTTGAATCACGCGTTCGCCGCGCACGCGCAGTTCGCTTTGGCGCTGCACCTCGAAGTCGATCGCGCGCACCAGAGCACGGAAACTGTTCAGGTTCTTGATCTCCACGCGTGTGCCCAGCTCGCGGCTGCCCGCGGGGCGGATGGAGACGTTGGCCTCGAATCGGATCACCCCCTTCTCCATGTCGCCGCTGTTGACTTCCAAGTAGCGCAGCAGGCGGCGCATGGCCGTGGTGTAGGCCTTCACCTCTTCCACTGAGAACAAATCGGGCTCCGAGACGATTTCCAGCAACGGCACGCCGGCGCGGTTGAAATCGACGAGCGAGGCCGGCGGCTGGCCCGCGGCATGGGTCAGCTTGCCGGTATCTTCCTCAAGATGCACTCGCCGCAGGCGCACCACGCGTGAACCCGCCGGGGTAAGGATACGCAGCGCGCCGCCGCTCGCCAGCGGCGTTTCGTATTGCGAGATCTGATATCCCTTAGGCAGGTCGGGGTAGAAGTAGTTCTTGCGGGCAAAGATGCTCTCAGGCAGCACCTCGCAGCCGAGAGCGATGGCCACGCGCAGCGCCAGCTCTACCGCGCGCTCGTTAACCACCGGCAGTGTGCCCGGGTACCCCAGGCAGATCGGGCACACGGCGGTATTGGGCGCGGCCTGGGTGGTATCCACGCGGCGGCATCCACAGAACATCTTGGTCTGTGTTTGCAGCTCAGCGTGAATTTCCAGTCCAACGACTGGCTCAAAGGGCATGCGGGCGACTGTCCTTGGTGGACCAGAGTCCCGTGTGTTCGGGTTACGGGCGCGATACCTTGAAGTTGTCGAAGAGGATATCGGTGCCGGCCTCATCAAGCGTGCCGGCCAGCAGCCCGACGTCGCCGCTGGACAGCGTGCTGTCGTCGGTCTCTGCCACGAGTTCGTCGTTCACGTACAGTCGCAGCGTGCTCCCCACGCACTCCGCGCGCAGGTGGTTTGAGGCTTCGCCCTGAAGGATCACATCGCTCGGTTGGTACTTGTCGCTCGACAGCCCTACCCACTCACCGGCGCGATACATACCGATGATCGCGTAACCGTCGCTGCTGATTTCGAAGAAGTAGAGATTCTGGTTGTCCTCGTAGCGGCATATCACGCCGAAGTCGTTGTCGTGCGGGCCGCCGAGAGTTGTGGCCTCAACCTCGATGATCGCATCCCCAACATCCAGACCCGGCCTTCCCCAGACATCCACCTGCGAGTCATTAACCCAGATGCGATAGCCGCCTTGCACGTAGTCAGTGATGGCCGTTTCTTCCGAACGGCGAGGCCATCCGGAGTCGGGGTCGGAGAAATCGTCGGCGAAGAGAACCTTGCCCGAGGCCGAAGCGGGTGCGCCCGGCTCGCGTGCCTGGAAGTTGTCGAAGGCCAGGCTCAGCCCACCCTTTTCCCAGGTGCCCGCAATCAGCCCCACGCCGCCCTCTGCCAGGTCATCATCGGCGGCTTCGCCCAGCACCACGCCGTCGGCCGTGAGGGTTAGCCGGCTGCCGATGCAGGCCGCGCCGATCGTCGTGGCCGAGCTTGTGTGCACTTCGGTCGACTGGGTCCAATCGATGATCGACGTTGTTTCATCGTTAACGCTCTTCCAGATCGAGAAGTATCCATCCTCGCTGATCTCGAGTGCGTAGAAGTTCCGGCTGTCTTGGTAGCGGCACAGTAGCCCGAAGTCGCTTTCGCCGGTGGAGGTCAATACCCGCGCGTCCACCGAGAGGATGACATCCGGCGGAGTGTTCACTGGGGCGGGCGCCCAGCTCCAGAACTTGTCGGATGTCACGTCCATCTGGTAGGTCCCACCGGAGTATGCGCGACGGGTATCCTCGGTGCTGTCTTGCGGCCACCCGCTGCTGGCGTTGGAGAAGTCGTCGGCGAAAACCGCATCGCCCGAGATCGGCGCGCGCGCAGGTTCACTGGGCGCCTCGACGATCATCACCCGGCCCTGGGCTGCGGCGTTGATCAGCGGCATGGCCAGTTTCACCGGGCGCAGTGCATTGATGAACCCGCCGGTCGGAATGCAGGTGTCATTGTCGTCGATACTTCCGTCGCGGTTGGTGTCGGCCAGCGGCCGGCAATCGACGATGTCCGCATCGCCGCCCGAGCCCACCTGGGTGGGGATGCCGATCAGTTCGCCCTGGCCGTTGAGCGCCATGCCGCCGCTGTTGCCGCCGGCGATCGTCGCGGAGGTCTTGATGAAGGCGCGCTTGCCGACGTTGCTTTCGGCTGTGAACCCGCTTACCTCACCCGAGGTGAGCGTGATCGTCTCGCCGCCGATACCCGGGTAGCCGAGAATCGTGAGCGCATCACCAAGCTTGAGGCTGTCGGAATCACCGAGCGGCACGACCGGCAAGTTGATCAAACTGCGTTCGATCAGGTTGCCGTCGAGATCGCTCACCACACGGATGACCGCAATATCCAGATCGGCATCGGCCTGCAACACTTCGGCCAGGTAGGTCGGTTCGGGCGGCTCATCCGGTTTGAGGGTGAGCGCTACCACCAGCCCGCCGAGCGGGAAGTTCTTGGGTGCCAGCACGACGTGCGCATTGGTGAGGATGAGCCCATCGGAGGAGATGATCGAACCCGAGCCGCGCCATACTGAGTTTCCGTCACGGTCTATAGCGATGATTTCGACCACCGCCGGGTAAGGCACCTCCCCCGCCGCGTGCGGGCGGGGGGTGTTCTGGATGATCGACCCCGTCCCAGGTGTCGCCGCAGGAACGGGCGGCGTGCCCAGATTGCAGCCCAGCACCACTAAGACGGCCACGCCCAGCGTGGCGAGTTTCAACCGTTGTGACATGCGTCCCTCCACCTCGACCCTTATCCGTGCCGGCGCAAGAAGCGCTCCATCCGGTTGAGCGCTTCTTCTATTTGTTCATAGGCCGTGGCGTACGAGCAGCGCACGAAGCCGGCTCCGGCCGCACCAAACGCCGCCCCCGGCACCACCGCCACGCGTTCCTCTTCCAACAGCCGCTCGGCGAATTGCGTGTCGTCCATGCCGCTGCGCTCGACCGAGGGGAAGGCATAGAAGGCGCCGCGCGGCTCGAAGCACGTGAGGCCCAGGCGATTGAGCCCGTCTACGATCAGCCGCCGGCGCCGGTCGTACTCGCTGACCATCTTCTCGACGAACGCTTCGCCCTCCGCCAGCGCTGTGACCGCCGCCACCTGGGCCGTGGTAGGCGCCGACATGATCGTGTACTGGTGCACCTTGCGCATTGCCGCCAGCAAGTCGGCCGGCGCTGCGGCATAGCCGATACGCCAGCCGGTCATGGCGTAGGCCTTGGAGAACCCGCCCAGGGTGATGGTGCGCTCGCGCATGCGCGGCAGCGAGGCAAAGCACACATGCTCCACGCCATACACCAGGCGGTCGTAGATCTCGTCCGAAATGACAAAGACATCTCGCCGCTCGGCCAGTTCGGCCACATGCTCGAGCGCTGCGCGGCTCATCACCGCGCCGGTGGGATTACTGGGGTAGCCGATCAGGACGGCCTTCGTGCGCGGTGTGATCGCCCGCTCGATGTCTTCCGCCGTCACCTGGAAGGAATCCTCGACGCGCGTGGCCAGGTACACCGGCACGCCGCCGGCCAGCGTCACCTCCGGGCCGTAGGCGACGAAACACGGCTGCGGCACGATTACTTCGTCGCCCGCGTCCAGGACCGCCACCAGCGCCAGGTAAAGCGCCTCCGAAACTCCCACGGTGATGATGATTTCATCCGCCGGGTTGTAGCGCAGCGCATAGCGGCGCAGCAGGTGGTCGCATAACGCCTGGCGCAGTTCAAGAATTCCCGAGTTGGAGGTGTAGTGCGTCTCGCCGCGGCGCAGCGAGGCGATGCCGGCCTCCAGCACCGGCTCGGGTGTCACAAAATCCGGCTCGCCGATGCCCAGCGAGATGACATCTTTCATCGTGGCGGCAATATCAAAAAAGCGCCGTATGCCTGAAGGAGGAATGTGGGCAATGCGCTTGGCAACCTCAGGTGACATGCAGCCTCCTGATCTGTGGTCGGCTCACGGCGAGGCCGGCGGGCTACCCTCGCCCGCCGCCGGTTCCAGCGGGTGCACCCGCCACTCGTCGTACAGCTCGACATAGAGCAGCTCGAAGCGCACGCCCGCCGCGGTGCGCACGCGGAACTTCGTGCCGCCCGGAATGCGCCACTGCGCCTCCACCGCGGCCACCTCGTGGCGCAGGCCTTGCCAGGTGAGCGCCAGCGGTCGCTCGGCGTAGGTGGTCCCGGAGTGACACTCGACCCGTTCGCCCATCGATCGCGGGTTACTCGAACCCGACCTCGGATGAATCACCCACGATCATCGAGCGGAACCCGCCGCGGATGCGCGCCTGGCGCCCGACAAGCGAGCCCGACAACACCGCCCCGCTAATCTCCGCCTCCTCATCCACGACCGAATCGCGCACGACCGAATCCTCCACCACGCAGCCGGCCGCCAGCGAGGCATACGGCCCGATCACCGCGCGCTCGATTCGCGCCGCAGGATCAACAAAGACCGGCGGAACGACAACCACGCCGGGGCGCGCCGCCGAGGCGGAGGCCGAGTTCTCCCGTCCGTGATCGAGCAGGTAACGATTGGTGTGCAGCAGAGCATCCGGCTTGCCGCAGTCCTCCCACACCTCCACCGGTTCGACGCGCATCTTCAGCCCGCGCTCGAGCATCAGGTTGAGCGCGTCGACCAGGAAGAACTCGCCGTTGAGCTGCAGGTTGCGCTTCATCTGCTCTTCGATGGCTTGGGCCAGTGCCTCGCCCTGGGGTAAGTAGTAACACCCTACCACCACCAGGTTGTTCTGCCGGTCGGCGGGTTTCTCGACCAGACGACGCACCCACCCGCCCTCGCCGACCTCGGCCACGCCGAAGCGCCGCGGGTCGTCGACAGCCTTGACCCAGGCTACGCCCTCCTGGCCGCTGCCGATCGCCCGCCGCAGATCGGTCTCGATCAGTGTGTCGGCAAATAGCAGCAGCACCGGACCGTGCAGAAACTCTCGCGCCAGCCACAGCGCGTGCGACTGCCCGAGCATCTCGCGCTGCTCGACGTAGCGCGCGGTCAGGCGCGGGTAGGCGCGCTGCACGTAGGCCTGCACCTGATCGCCCAGGTAGCCGACGATAAAGACCACGTCCTTCACATCGGGCAGGTCATCGAACATATCCAGCACGTGGCCCAACACGGGCTGCCCCGCCACCGGCACAAGCGGTTTGGGTTTGCTCCAGGTGAGCGGGCGCAGGCGCGTGCCGAAGCCAGCCATGGGCAAGAGCACATTCATAGCACGGGTGCCTCCAGGTGCCAGCGGGTCGATTGCTGGTAGTCCCATCCGGCGCGTAGAAGAAGCGCCTCGCTCAGGGGCGGGCCATTGAGCTGCATTCCGATGGGCAGCCGCTGCAAGTCGAACCCGCAGGGCAGGGCCAGGCCGGGGATGCCGGCCAGGTTGGCCGGCAAGGTGAAGATGTCTTCGAGGTACATCGCCAGCGGGTCGCTGGTGTTCTCACCGAGGCGGAAGGCCGTGGTGGGCGCCACCGGGCAGGCGATGAGATCCACCTGGCGGAAGGCGCGCTCGAAATCCTGCCGGATGAGCGTGCGCACCCTTTGCGCCTGCCCGTAGTACGCCTCGTAGTATCCGGCGGAAAGCGCGTACGTGCCGAGCATGATGCGCCGCTTGACTTCCGCGCCGAAGCGTTCACCACGGGTGGCCGAATAGGTCTGCCACAGGTCAGGCGCCGCCTGGCGCGGACCGAAGCGCATCCCATCGTAGCGCGCCAGGTTGGCCGAAGCTTCCGCCGGCGCGATCAGGTAGTACACCGGCAGGGCGTACTCGGTGTGCGGCAGCGAAACCTCCCGCACCTCTGCCCCCAGCGCGGCCAGGACCTGCACCGCCTGGCGCACCGCGTGCTCCACCTCAGGCTGGATGCCGGCGATAAAGTATTCACGCGGCACCCCAACCCGCACACCGTGCAGGTCCGGATCGCCTGTCAGTGACTGTAGATAGTCGGGCACAGGCTGGTCGAGAGTCGTCGAATCGAGTGGGTCGTGGCCGGCCATGATGCCCAGCACCAGCGCGGCATCCTCGACCGTGCGCGCCAGTACGCCCAGGCAGTCCAGCGAGGAGCCGTAGGCCACCAGCCCGTAGCGCGAGACGCGCCCGTAAGAGGGTTTGATCCCGGTCACGCCGCAGAACGATGCCGGTTGGCGAACGCTGCCGCCGGTGTCGGTGCCCAGCGCGGCGGGCACCATGCGCGCCGCCACGGCCGCGGCGCTGCCGCCGCTCGAGCCGCCCGGCACGCGTGTGGCATCCCACGGGTTGTGGGTCGGGCCAAAAGCCGAGTTCTCGGTGGAGGAGCCCATCGCGAATTCATCAGTGTTAGTCTTGCCCACCACAATCGCCCCGGCCGCGCGCAGGCGCGCCACACCGGTGGCATCATAGGGAGGGGTAAAGCCCTCAAGGATTTTCGAGCCGCAGGTGCACGGCAGCCCCGCCACACACACCACGTCTTTGACCGCCAGGGGCACGCCCAGGAGCGCCCCCGCAGCCTGCCCCTGGCTGCGCGCCGCTGCCAAGCCACGGTCGGCATGGCGCGCCTCGTCCAGTGCAGCCTCCGGCCGCAGAGCAAGGAAGGTATGCTGCTTTTCATCTAATCGGTGGATGCGCTGCAGGCAGGCGCGTGTGAGTTCCAGGCTGCTGATCTCGCCGTCACGCAGCATGCGGGCAGCCTGGGCCAGTGAAAGCTCGGTGAGGTCCATGGGGCCGGCCGGCCTAGTCGAAGACCGGCGGCACGCGGAACATGCCGCGCGCGCGGTCGGGGGCCTGGCGCAAGACCTCCTCAGGCGCGAGCGAGGGGCGCGGCTCGTCGGCGCGCGTCACCGAATGTGGCGCAAGCACCGAGGTGGTCGGAGGAATCGAGGAGGTATCGACACCTTGCAGGCGCGCCGCATACGCGAGAACCGCTTCCAGTTGCTCGCGATACCGCGCGGCCTCGTCGGCTGTCAGGTTGAGATGTGCAAGATGGGCAATGTGCTCAACTTCTTCGCGTGTGAGCGCCACGCGCCAATTATACCTCACGCACTTTCATCACTCGCGCGAGAAGCCCCCAGTTCGACGAGCCTCCTCGATTGCGGGCGCAACCGGTGGTGCGATTCTGTCGAGCTCAGTGCGCGTGCCTCCTCCATTTCCTTGCCTCTCGCTCGCCCACGCCGTGGCCAATTCGTCATCTTCGCGACTCCTCTGCCCGCGAAATGGCGTGCGGCGCACTCCGCTGGGCATCCGGGCCGCATCAATGCGACTCGGGTAATTTAAGACTCTCTTCAACGCCGGCTGAACAACATGCCCAGGCGCCCAGATGTTGGAGACCGTACAGATGTTTCTCTGCGGGTGGGGTATCGCGAGCCAGGATGCACAAGGCGTGCGGCGCGCTCGGGCTCCGTGTGCAGAGCGTGCTTGTTAACCTCCATTCACCTTAAAGGTTTGATTCTTTTTACGTTTGCGTCATGCTGCGATATTGCCGTAGGGTCATCGTGTTTGCTAGAATGTTATGTGCACGCTGAAGGTGCCCCACACCGCTCGGCGCGCGTCTCCACAACGGAGCGAATGCATTCTGCAGCTCCGGAAACCATACGGGAGAAACACAACATAGACCAGCATACGCTTCCCGCGTGGGAAGCGAAATGGCGCATCGCTGTAGATCGAGGCCCGCATGAACGGCGAACAGGCTTGGCAGGCGGCAGTCGGGCAGTTGCAGATGGAATTGAGCAAGGCAACGTTCGATACCTGGGTGCGCGACGCGCACTTTGCCTCGTACGAGGATGGCACCTTCACCATCTCGGTGCTCAACGGATATGCCCGCGATTGGCTGGAAAGCCGCCTGGCCAGCACTGCCCGCCGCATCCTGACCGGCGTGTGGGGCTCGCCGGTCCAGGTGCGCTTCGTCGTCGGCCGACCCGCGCCCGCGGATGCCCCGGCCGCTGTGCCACCCGAGGCACCCGCGCCCTCGGTGTCTGGACTTCCGGCCAGCGGCGCACGGCCGGCCGGACTCAACCTCAACCCGCGCTACACTTTCGCTACCTTCGTGGTGGGCAACAGCAACCGCCTCGCCCATGCGGCCTCGCTGGCCGTCGCCGAGAACCCGGCTCAGGCTTACAACCCGCTCTTCCTGTACGGCGGCGTGGGGCTGGGCAAGACCCACCTGCTGCACGCCATCGCCACCCTGTGCGTCGCGCGCGGACTAGAGGTGCTCTACGTCACCTCCGAGGACTTCACCAACGACCTGATCAACGCCATCCGCGCTCACACCACCGACGCCTTCCGCGAGAAATACCGCCGCATGGATGTGCTGCTGATCGACGACATCCAGTTCATCGCCGGCAAGGAATCCACACAGGAAGAATTCTTTCATACCTTCAACGCGATGCACGGGCAGGATCACCAGATCGTGCTCTCCTCCGACCGGCCGCCCAAGGCCATGATCACCCTCGAGGAGCGCCTGCGCTCGCGCTTCGAGTGGGGCCTCACCGCCGATATCCAGGCGCCCGACCTCGAGACGCGCCAGGCGATCTTGCGCTCGAAGGCCGAGCGCGCCGGGCGCGCTGTGCCGCCCGAGGTGCTCGAACTCATCGCCCGCCGCGTGCAGAGCAATATCCGCGAGCTCGAAGGTGCTCTCACGCGCCTGATCGCTCTCGCGGATTTGAGCGGCATGCCCCTGGCCGCCGAAATGGTCGAGTCCTCCCTGGCCGATCTCTTGCCCAAGAACCGCCCGCTCGATCCGGCGGTGATCATTGAGGCGGTCGCCTCGCATTTCGCTGTCGACCGCGACCGCCTGCTCGGCAAGGACCGCTCTCACGATATTGCGCTGCCGCGCCAGGTGGCGATGTATCTCATTCGCGAGGAGACCAACACCTCGCTGCCACACATCGGCCGGGTGCTCGGCGGCCGCGACCACACCACCATTATGTACGGCTGCGAAAAGATCGGCGGTCTCCTGGAACATGACGACAATCTTCGCCGGGAGGTTATGGCTATCCGCCAGCAGCTATACAATCCCCGGCCGCTGATGGCCGCTGCCTGATGGTTTGCCGCTCCCTTCACGCCCGAATGCCCAGAGCTTGTGGAAAGCCGGGGAATTTTTCGTGGATGCGCGTGCAACGTCACTCCGCATCGCCCGTCTCCCGCCCGCGACAATTGGTCCTCCTTCCACATATCAACACCTGGCGCCTCCACAGCCTGTGGACGGCAGGGCGGGCTCCGTCCTGTGGATAAGTGGCATGTTTCTGTGGATAAACCACCTCCTCTGGGGAGAGGGCAAGATTGTGGGCGCTCTTCTGGCGGGTTTTCAAGGGCGCGTCGCGCCTGGCAGTCAGAGCAGCGGGACACGCGTGCACGCAGTCTGTCTGCGCTCTCCTCCACGCAGTTCCTGGTTCTCCACCGGAAGCCAAATGCCATCCTGCGATGCCGCTCAAGCGGCGGCGGTCGTTTTGCCGCAACTTCTGCGCGTGCCGTCGCCACGTCTCGCTGCCTCTCATCCTTTCTCCACATCTCCCCAGGCCCTACGACGACGGCTTCTATTAACACATGTAATAGAGATGGAAGAGAGAGAATGATTCTCCCCAATCGCGCAGCCCACCCTAACCACAGGGGTGCTGCATGAGAATACTTGCGGTCGACATTGGCACGGGGACACAGGACATCCTCTATCTCGATACACGCCTCAGCCCGGAGAACGCCTACAAACTCGTTCTGCCGGCGCCCACCCTGATTATCCAGCGCCAGATACGTGCTGCAACCCGGCGCGGCGTTCCGCTCTTGCTCGAAGGACGCATGATGGGCGGCGGGCCCAGCGCTTGGGCCGCCGAGGCCCATATCCGCAGCGGCCAGAGGGTCTTTGCCACGCCAGAAGCGGCACGCTCGTTCAACGACGACCTGCGCGTGGTTGAGTCGCAGATGGGTTTGCGCCTGGTTGAACAGGACGAACTGCGGCGGCTTCCGTCGCACACGGAGCACATCCGCTTGGGCGATTTCGCCATTGAGCCCATTCGGCGGGCGCTGGAGCAATTCGGTGTAAGGCTCATTCCCGATCTTCTGGCGCTGGCGGCATTCGATCATGGCGATGCACCCCGCGGCGTGTCCGATCGCCAATTCCGTTTCGACTATCTCGACCGGCAGATCCGCGAGGCCCGGCAGCTCCCGCGCTTTGCCTTCGCGGCAACCGCCGTGCCTGCCCCGATGACCCGTTTGCAGGCTCTGGCCGAGAGCGGGCGCGAGGCGGCCGAGCGGGTAATGGTCATGGACAGCGCGCCGGCGGCCGTGCTCGGCGCCTTGCTCGACCCGCGCGTGGCCGAGATGGAGGCGCCGCTCGTGGTGAACATCGGCAATTTCCATGTGCTGTGCTTCCGCCTGTGGCGCACCGCCGAGGGCGAGCACACCATCGAAGGCCTCTTCGAGCATCACACCGGGTTGGTGACGCAAAGCGAACTCGAGAGGTTGATGCGCGCACTGGCGGAGGGAAAGCTGACGCAGGCCGAGGTCTTCGAGGCCAACGGACATGGGGCGCTCGTCTACGCGAACCACAGCCTTGCACTGGGCAGCCCAGCGAGTCCGCTGGTGGTCGTCGGTCCGCGGCGCGGCCTGATGCACGGGTCGGCGCTCAGGCCGTATTTTGCTGCGCCCTTCGGCGATATGATGTTGGCTGGCGCCTTCGGTTTGATCCGCGCCGCAGCGGACGTATTCGCAGATCTTCGGGTCGAATTGTTGACTGCCCTCACGCAACCGAGCCAGACAGCGCCGTGGGATGTCTTCGATGAATAACGGCTAGCTGTGGCCGGAGTTGCGCCGCGCCCGGCTTCGTGATACTATTCTCAGCAACCCCCAAGACAGTTCACTTCCCCACGGAAAGGAGGGATCGCCCCACCGATCATCCCCTGGACGCTCACGGCACGCACGCTGTCTTAAGCCGAGTGACACATTCTCTGGAGGAGAAAGAACATGCACAAGCGACTGTACGCAGTCTTGGCCTTCGTCATGATGGCCTCCCTCGTTCTGGCGGGCTGCGCCACACCGACTGCGGCCCCCACCGCAGCCCCGGCGCTTCCCACCGCAGCGCCGGTTGTCCCGACCAAGGTCCCGCCCACCGCGGTCGCGCTCCCGGGTGATGGGTACATTGCCTGCCAGGTCTCGGACACAGGCGGCACGGATGACAAGTCCTTCAACCAGTTCGCCTGGGTCGGGTTTGAGCGCGCCCAGGATGAGTTGGGCGTCGATATTCGCTTCCTCGAATCCAAGGGCGAGGCCGACTACGAGCCGAACCTGAACGCTTTCGTCGAGGAAGGCTGCAATATGATCTTCGGCGTGGGCTACCTGCTGGATGCTGCTCTGGCGAAAGTTGCGCTTGCCAATCCGGATATCAAATTCGGAGGCATCGACTGTTGGTCGCCTGATTTGGCGAACTACATGGGCAGCTACTACAACATCCATGAAGCCACGATGCTGGCCGGCTATCTGGCGGCGGGCATGACCAAGACTGGGATCGTCGGCGTGTACGCCGGCGAAAACATCCCGCCGGTCACCGCCTTCAGCGATGGCTACTACATGGGTATCGACGCCTACAATAAGGCACACGGCACGAGCGTGAAGCTTGTGGGCTGGGACCCGGTGGCGAAGGATGGCCTGTTCACCGGTGACTTTACCGACACCGACAAGGGCCGCACGATGACCGAGACGCTGCTCGACGCGGGCGCCGACATCATCATGCCCGTGGCCGGCCCGGTGGGCGCGGGCAGCCTGGCGGTCTTCGAAGAGCGCGGCACCGGTCTGCTCATCGGTGTGGACACCGACTGGAGCGCGTTTTATCCGGATCAGGCCGACTTCGTGCTCGCCAGCGCCATGAAGCGCATGGACCTGTTTGTCTTTGACACCGTCAAGGCGGGCGTGGACGGCACGTTCACCGGCGGCAACTTCACCGGTACGCTCGACAACGGCCGCGTGTCCATGGACGTGGGTTCCGCGTGGATTACCAAGGTCCCGGCCGCTCTGATGGCTGAGATCGAGGCGCTGAAGGCCAAGATCATCTCTGGCGAAGTGAGCGCCAAGTTCCCGCGCACAAGCTAGTTCGTCAGGGTATAGCGGCACGAATCTCTTACGCAAACAAGAGCCAGGAGGTCGTCCTGGCTCTTGTTTCCTAGTTCGCGGAGCAGGCGCAATTGCCTGCCGCGGAGTTCTGTGCTGTAATACCCGGCATCGCAGAATGCTCTTGACTCACCCTGCCGACGTCCTCTGGGACCTTCCTGTAATGAGGCTCGCATGACGCCTATCCTTGAACTTGACGGCATTACCAAGCGCTTCCCGGGCGTCCTGGCTAATGACCGGATTAGCCTGTCGCTGGAAGAGGGGGAGATCCACGCCCTACTGGGAGAGAATGGCGCCGGCAAGACCACGTTAATGAACATCCTCTACGGGCTGTACCATCCCGATGAGGGCCAGATCCGCATTCGGGGACAGGTCACCCGCATCCGATCCTCCGGCGACGCGATCCGAGCCGGGATCGGCATGGTCCACCAGCACTTCATGCTCATCCCGGTCTTCACGGTCACCGAAAACGTCATGCTGGGGGACGAGTCGACGAAGTTCGGCGGGATCCTGGATCGCGAATCGACGGCCGGGCGCATCCGCGAGATCTCCACCACCTACAAGCTCGAGATTGATCCCGCCGCACGGGTCAGCACCTTGCCCGTGGGCGTCCAGCAACGGGTGGAGATCATCAAGCTGCTCTACCGCGAGGCCAGCATCCTGATTTTCGACGAGCCCACCTCGGTGCTCACCCCCCAGGAGGCTGATCAGCTGTTCGGGATCATGCGCTCGCTGGCAAGGAGCGGGAAATCGATCATCTTCATCACCCACAAGCTGCGCGAGGTGCTGGAGGTGGCGGACCGCATCACCGTGATCCGCCAGGGCCGGGTGATCGGCACCACCACGCCGCAGGATGCCAACATGAGCAAGCTGGCGTCGATGATGGTGGGGCGGGATGTGGTCCTGGAGTTCGAGAAGGCGAAGGCGCGGCCGGCGGAGGTGACGCTGAGGGTGCAGAACCTCAAGGTGCTGTCGGATCGGAATGCGCTGGCGGTGAACGGCGTGACCTTCGACCTATCGGGCGGAGAGGTGCTGGGCGTCGCCGGTGTGCAGGGCAACGGACAGACGGAGCTGGTGGAAGCGCTGACCGGTTTGCGCCGTCCGGTCGATGGCCGCATCGAGCTGCTCGGGACGGATGTCACGCACGCCACGCCGCGCCAGATCACCGAGCTGGGGACGGCGCACATCCCCGAAGACCGCCAACGCGACGGGCTGGTGCTCTCGTATCCAGTCACCGACAACCTGGTGCTGAATACCTACTACCTTAAGCCCTTCGCCGAGAGGGCCGTCCTGCAGCGGGAGGCGATCCTCGGCCATGCGACCGAGCTGGTCGAGGCGTTCGACATTCGCGCCCCATCTCCGCTGGTGGACGTCAGCACGCTGTCCGGCGGCAACCAGCAAAAGGTGATCGTGGCCCGCGAGCTGTCGCGCCCGATCAAACTGCTGGTGGCGGCCCAGCCCACGCGAGGGCTGGACGTGGGGTCGATTGAGTATATCCACAGTCGCGTGATCGAGAAGCGGGATGAGGGCGTGGCCGTGCTGCTGGTGTCGACGGAGCTAGACGAGATCATGCAGCTCTCGGATCGGATTGCCGTCATGTACCGGGGGCAGATCGTGGACATTGTGGCCATTGAGGACGCGACCAAGGAGCGGATCGGGCTGTTGATGGCCGGCATACACCCTGGGCAGGCGGGCGCCGAGCGGGCGTTCGCCTCGAGTCAAGGCTTCGCGTGAGGTTCGATCCAATGACAAACGCGGAAGGCGAGACGAAGAAGGCAGGGAAATCCGCGCTCGGCATCTTCTTCGAAGAGGTCAGCCGGAGTTCCCTGATCGTTCCCGTCCTGGCGATCCTCAGCGGGCTCCTGCTGGGGGGCGTCATCGTCGGCCTGTCCTCGGAGAACGTGTATACGATGTGGGCCGAATCGCCGATTCAAGCCATCGGCAACGGGCTGAAGGCCGCCTGGGAATCCTATGTGACCCTGTTTAGCGGGGCCTTCGGCAGCCCGGCCAAGATGATTGCCGCAATCCAAGGTGGAGACGGCCTGACAATCCGCCGGGCGTTCAATCCGCTGTTCGAGAGCCTGGTGAAGTCCATTCCATATATCTTCGGCGGCTTGGCGGTGGCGCTGGGTTTCCGCTCGGGCCTGTTCAACATCGGCGTTGAAGGCCAGATCTTCATGGGCGGGATCTTCTCGGTGTGGGTCGGCTACACCTTTACCGGGCTACCCGCCTTCATCCACCTCCCACTTGCATTCCTGGCCGGGGCGCTGGGAGGGGCGCTGTGGGGGTTCATCCCCGGGCTCTTGAAAGCCAAAACCGGCGGCCACGAAGTGATCAACACGATCATGATGAACTACATTGCCTTCCGGCTCACCGACTGGCTGCTGCGCGAGCCGATGAAGCGCCCAGGCTCCACCAACCCGATCAGCCCGATCATCGCGGACAGCGCCCGGTTACCGCAGTTCTTCCAGGATCCGATCCGCTTCCACCTCGGATTCTTCGTCGCCCTGGCTGTGGCGGCCCTGGTGTACTGGTTCCTGTTCAAGACGAAATGGGGGTTTGATCTGCGCACGGTGGGCGCCAACCCGCGCGCGGCACGCTATGCGGGGATGAACATCGTCAAGAGCACGATCGTGGCGATGTCGCTCTCGGGCGCGCTGGCCGGGATGGCCGGCGCCAACGAGCTGCTGGGCGTGAACCATCACCTGTCGCAAACATTCTCTCCGGGGTACGGGTTCGACAGCATCGCCTTGGCGCTGCTCGGCAGGAATCACCCGCTGGGGGTGGTGCTATCGGCGCTGCTGTTCGGCACGCTGCGCAACGGCGCCACTCGGATGCAGGCGGCGGCCGGCATCCCGATTGACATCATCTCGGTGATGCAGGCACTGATCCTGGCCTTTATCGCCGCGCCGGCGATCGTCCGCACCATCTACCGCCTCAAGGAACCCAAGAAGGCCGAGGCCGGAGTTCATGTAAGGGGCTGGGGAGGGAGCTGAACCGATGACCGCCCATACGTCCACGCTTGATACGGGTCAGGTCTACGTATCCCAAACCAGACGGCGAATCATGGGGCTCGTGTTCCTGGGCATCGCGGCGCTGATCTGGCTGGCCTTCTTGCGCGGGCTCGATCCGGAGATGACGACGACGATGCGCCTGTACCCGGGCGGATCGAAGGTGGTGGTCGAGGACTGGCAGTTCAACACCCTGGGCGCGTTGCAGATCCTGGCCTTTGCCTGCGCCGTGCTGGGCGCCTACCAGCTTGCGCGCGGGTTTGGCAAGCGCACGGGCCTGGCGCTTTCCCTGATCGGCGGTATGTTCGTGTTCGCCTTTCTCTCCTGGGCGGCTTCCGGGGGGATGCTGAACCTGGCCGGGATGCTGCGGATCATGTTTGTCCGTTCGGTGCCCCTGACGCTGGGGGCGCTGTCGGGGATCCTGTGCGAGCGCTCCGGGGTGGTGAACATCGCCATCGAAGGCATGATGCTAACAGCCGCGATGATCGGCACGATCGTGGGCAGCGTGAGCAACTTGTGGGTGGGATTGCTGAGCGCCGTGATCGCCGGAGGGCTGCTTGGCCTTTTCCATGCCATCCTGGCCATCAAGTATCGAACGGACCAGATCATCTCCGGGACGGTGATCAACATCTTCGCTGTTGGGATCACCTCCTTCATCTCGGCCAAGTTCATGCAGCGCTACCCGCAGATCAACGACCCAGGGGTCTTCAGTCCCTACGAGATCCCACTCCTCGGCCAGATTCCCTTCCTGGGACCGGTCCTGTTCCGGCACAACATCTTCGTGTATGCGATGATGTTCTTCGTGATCCTGCTGACCTTCATGCTCTTCAAGACGCGCTGGGGATTGAGGCTGCGCTCGGTCGGAGAACATCCCAAGGCGGCGGATACGCTGGGCATCGACGTCTTCAAGACGCGCTATATGGCCGTGATCCTGGGCGGGATGATGGCCGGCTTCGCCGGCGCGTACTTCACGCTGGGTTCGGTCGGCCGCTTCGATCAGGTGATGACCTCCGGGCGCGGGTTCATCGCCCTGGCGGCGATGATCTTCGGCAACTGGACCCCGTTAGGGGCGATGGTCGCCGGCCTGTTGTTCGGGTTCTCCGATTCGCTGGCCGCCAGCCTGGCGGTCCTGCGGGTGAAGATCCCTTCGGAGTTCCTGTTGATGACGCCGTACGTGATCACGATGCTCGCCCTGGCGGGCGTCGTGGGGAGGGGACAGATGCCGGCGGCGGACGGCACGCCGTATGACAAGGAGTAGCAAACAATTGCGCGGCCACGCCTGGCCGTGCTATGAAGCATGCCTCAGCGGGGGCCGACACGCGTCGGCCCCGCGGCTATCAGGGCAGCGCCAGGTTCCCGAAGAGCACGGCCGAACGCGCGATGAAGGGCAATACCAGCTGAGGCAGTAATCCGAGGAGGATCAGCATCAGCACGCCCGCGCCGAGGAAGAGAGCCGGCATGCGCCCCTCCTCGCGGCGAAAGGTTAGGCGCCCGGCGCCGGCCAACATGGCGCTGGCGAAGCGCAGATAGGCCAGCTCGCAGGCGATCATCGACCCGGCAATGGCCAGCAGGGGTACGTAGTTCGCGGGGGCAGCCGGCGCCCCCAGGAGCTGTAGCGTGGCCCAGTGGCCAGAGAAGCCGGCCAGACCGGGCAGCCCCGCCAGCGACAGGCCGGCGACCACCACGGCCGCGGAGGCGAGCGGTTGCTCCTTGGCACGACCGCGCAGATCGGTCAAGGCGTCCTGCGAATGTCGCTGGCGCAAAACAGTCAATGCCAGGCCCCACACACCCAGACTCAATCCGCGCAAGGCCAGCATTACCAGGGCGGCCTCCATGCCGGCTTCTTTGCCGGAGGAGAGCGCCAGCAGGATGACACCCATGTTGGCCATGGCCGCGTAACCTGTCAGTCGCCCCAGGCGGTCCTGAAAGAGCGCCAGCGTGCCGCCCATCAGGCACATCCCCGCGCCCGCCACGCCAAGTGCCTGGTGGACCTGCGGGATCGTTCGCAGCCAGGCGAACTCGGCCAGGAAGCGCAGCAGAAAGAAGATCGCCGCGCCCTGGAACAGCGTCAGCACGAACGCCACCGCATAGGGCGGCGAGTCGTCTGCAATATCCACCATCCAGAAGTGAAACGGTGGCAGGGCCATGAGGAATGCAAAGCCGATGCCCAGCAGAACCAGAATGCGGTTCAGTTGGTCGAGTTCGCTCGGGATCTGGCCGCTCAAGGAGAGCTGACTTCCCGCCAGTAGAATGAAGGGCATGCCCAGAACGACGAAAACCAGCAGGCGCAGTGCGCCGCGCGAGCGCGGGTGGTGCGGGTCAGACAGAATGCCGCCGAAGGCGGCCGCGCTGAGGGCAAGAAAGATGGCCGCGTAGAGAAACGGCCGCACGAACAGCGCGGCGGCCATGGCCCCGAGAATGCTCAGACTCGTGGGGATGAAGAGCCGCCGCACGGGAACGGCCAAGGTCCCAGCGAAGAGGAAGGTGCCGGCCAAGTGCAGGAAGACCAGCGCCGGGCGGCCGCTCGTTTCGAAAATGAACTCGCGGCCGAGGATGGTGAAGGCCTGGTCCACGGGGATCTCGAAACCCAGCAGGCGGATCGGCTCTCCGACGGGCAGCCACAGCGCGAGCAATGCGAGCACGCCGGAGGTCAGAGCGCCGCTGAGCGTGGCCAGGCGCGGGTTGCGCGGCCACACCCCATAGGCGGTCAGCCCCCCCACGAGCGGCACCAGCATCAACAGCAAAGCCGAGTTCACGCCGGCACTTCCTCCTCCAGGCTCCGGTGCGTCACCGCACTCAGATAGATGACGCTCAGGACAATGGTAAGGTGGACCGCGGCCAGCAGGGCGATGACCAGCAGCGACCGCTCACTCCACAGGTATGCCAGTTCGAATCCTTGCAGCGTGGTGATGAGAGCCACCCCCACCCGCAGCGGCTGTTCGTTGAGCCCGAGGCCAAGGACACCAAAGGCCATCAAGACGACGGCCGCCAGCGTGACCGGGCCGGGTGGGTCATTCAGCGCGCCGCCCAGGTCTGGCAGTAAAGCGAGAGCTGTCACGAGGAGCATCAACGCCAGCAAGGCACGGAACAGCCAGCCCGGAGGGATGACCGAAACCTCCGTGGTGCCCATGCCCTCCCGTCGCAGAGTGAGCGCGAGGATGCCGGCCACCAGCCAACCGGTCAGCGTCTTGGCCAGGGCAATCGGCAGGGCGACGATGGTGAGCGCAACCAGCCCCATGCCCAGCGACTGCACGGCGAAGGCCACCAGCGCCCAGCGCCACGTGCGTAGCAGGAACACGGCCACGCTGCCGAGCAGCACCAGCACTAAGCCGGCGACGGCCAATACGGATTCCATCAGGGCACGTCCTCGAGGTCGGGCATTCGCTTAGCCTTGCGGCCCTCAACTCCCGCGCAGCAAGACCCATATCAGCACGGCGATAGCGAGCGACCACGTCATGGCGCTCTCGCCGCTCACGAGGCTGTCGATGCGCCGGACTGCGCCGGCCGCGCCGGAGGCGATGGATGAGAGCCCGCGCGGCAACCAGTCGAAGCGGGTCAGGTTCTCGAGCGTGGCCAGTGCCTGTTCGCCCGGCTGGCGCAGCCTGCGAGCGGCACCGGCAAGCGCGAGGCCCCCGGCCGCAATCGCCGCAAATGCAACGCCCCCGATCGGGCCCGGGCGCCACGGCCCGCCAAGGAAGGCGAGCACGGGCCACGCCACGAGTGCGGCCAGGCACAACGTGAGTGCAGCGTAGTATGCGAGCCACACCAGCTTCTCGCCGGCCGGCAATTCCTGGCCGCTTTCGAAAGCCAGTCGCACCAGATTGCCCACCAGCATGATGTGCAGCAGGCCGGCGGCCAACAACACGCCCCAGGCGCGGCTCGCGATGAGAGCCTCGTAAAGCGCGCCGCCAAGTGAGGCCCCGGGGGAAAATGGCAGGCCGGCGATAATCGCCGCGCACGCCAGCGGCCAGACGGCGGACCATTTCTGCCACCGGCTTTGGCCTCGGTATTGGAGCATGAGGCCTCCACCGAGAACCAGCACCAGCCCTGCGGCGCGCGTCACCGGCTCGGGAGGAGCTCCGTGGAGCACAGCCAAACCGGCCAGCGCCAAGAGACCGGCCAGCAGCGTCGTGTGCGCCGAGCGCGCGGACTGGCGCACCATCCAGCGTACACCGCCGAGGAAAGCGCTCAAGCATACGAGAGCAACGATCCACCCCATCCATCCGGCGCCGAGCGCAACAGCAGCCTTGGGGGACCACACCTGGCCGAGCAATCGCAGCCCGGCGGCGGCCGGCACGAGGCGCACCAGCACGTCGTAGCCCCCTTCGCTAAAGCCAAAACGCGGCAAAGTGAGTTGAGGCGGAAAGACCCCTAAGCGCAAGGCAATTCCTGCCAGAAGGGCCAGTTGCGAGAGCACCGGGGCAGAGGCGAGCGAGAAGTTGCTCGGCGCAGCGCCCTGGATGCTCAGGGCGGGTAGGAATGCCACCAGCACCAGCAATGTACCGAGCGAATTGAGCGCCAGCGCCGCGACCGGGAGGATGTCGGCCGGCGCGGCGCCCTGCCCCGCACTTTCGGGCAGACTCTGCCGGAGCATCAGGATGAGGACAAAGCCCAAGAGGTCCACCCAGGCCCAGGAGAGAAGCAACGCACCCGGGTTAGCGGCTGCAAAGGAGGCGATGGCCGCGAGGGTCATCAGGTAGGCTGCCGTACGCGCTGTGCGGCGTGCTGCCGGACGATCGAGCCCGCTCCACTGAAGCGCGGCCAGGAGAGCGAGCAGGGCAAAAGCCAACGCACGCCCACCATCATCCAGGACGAAGCGCAACGGTTCCGGCGCGAGCGAGACGGGCAGCCACACCAGGCTGGCCTGCGCCGAGAGCGGCAGCGGCAGCGCGAGCAGGAGAAGGCTGATGAGCGGGGAGGCCGAAGCCAGAATGCGTGCCAGACGCCGCCGGGGCGCGACGAACAGCGAAGCCAGTGCGCCCACGGTGAGCAGCGCCGCAAGGATTACCAGCAGCACGAGAGGGCTCCTTTGCGAGGCATCATTCTAGCACAGCGGAATCACACGCGGCCGCGCAAAAGGCGCAGTCCGTGTAGACCCCAGTGGATTATCCGCAGCGGAACGAGCGGCAGAGCGTGGCGCATCACGTCGCGCTGAGCGGCGGCCAGGCGCTGCGCCTCGGCGCCGACCGCGGGGACAGCGGCACCATAGCGTTCGTGGGTATAGTGGTGAGCGATGAGATCGAGCGACGGCGCGAGTTCGGGGAGGCGCTGTTTGAGTCGTGAGACATGTTCCAGCGGAGTGAGATGCGGCCCGCGCTCGAGGTTGTGCCAATCGCTCAAGCGGCGAGTCCAGACGTAGGCCCGTTCGGCGGTGGTGAGCGGGGCGCGCTCGAGAGCACTTTCGGGCTCGAGCGGCCCGCCACGCGTCAACCCCAGGGAGGGGATCTTCTCGCTTGTCCGCCGCACGCGCCCGAGGATGTGCTGCGCGGCGCGCAGCGGAGAATCGCCGCGCATGAACACGATTGTTCCCCAGGCTGCGGCCAGCACCAGGAGCGCCGTGGGCACGGCCAACACAACCATCCCGATGGGGAAGCGCGTGCGCGCGGCGCGGCCCTGGCCCAGGTCCTGTCCTTCCGGAATGTTCCCAAGGCGTGGGTCGCGCGGATCCTCGATCGGGTCTATGTCGGGAGCGGATGTAGATTCGAGCGGGGCCACCCGTACAAGCGGGCGCACCAATTGCGGCTCGGAGGCCGTGGGCTCGAACTCCACCCACCCCAGGTTCGGGAAGTAGACTTCCGGCCAGGCATGCGCGGCGCTCTCGCGGACGACAAAAGTGCGGCCGCTCTCATCGGCCTCGCCCTGCGAAAAGCCGACGGCCAACCGCGCCGGAATTCCCAACGCCCGCAGCAGTATGACTTCCGCCGAGGCGTAGTAATTGCAGTAGCCGCGCGGCGAATCGAAGAGGACCCAGTCGACCGGGTCGCTGCCGACGGGCGGCGGCGAGATCTTCACCTCGTATTCGATGGCCCCGCGCAAGTAGCGTGTCACTGCCTCCGCTTTGTCAAAGGCCGTGGGCAGATCGCCGGCGATGCGGTACGCAAGATCACGCGTGCGTGAGGTGACGCTC
>Ga0315284_10001192_pt1 | contig 36778 bp, 31 predicted proteins | sample YL17G09_16_MG_FD_203696 | JGI IMG/M metagenome (GOLD analysis project Ga0315284, IMG submission 203696) | Sediment microbial communities from Yellowstone Lake, YNP, Wyoming, USA - YL17G09_16 | ecosystem: Environmental > Aquatic > Freshwater > Lake > Sediment | place: USA: Wyoming | collected...
GTCATCCAGCCGGTTCATGTCGCCTTCGGCTTCCTGCAGTTTGCCGCCGAGTTCGACCAGCTGATTGACGGGCTCAATGAAGCTTTGCATCAGGCTTTGAAATGCGATCAGCATCCCCATGGTCAGAAAGCCGTCCATAATTCGCATTCCGCCCAGGCCAATCACCGCGGCAGCATTGATCGAAGTGAGCAAGGGAGAAGCCGCTGCCAGGTAGCGCGCGGACACTTCCAGTTCCTGTTCGGCGCTGATCGATTTTGCCTGGTGTCCGCCCCACAAGCTGAAGAAATCCGTTTCCGCCCCCGAGGCCTTCAGGGTCTCCAGGTTCTGCAGGCCCGACATGGAGGTGCCGACGAGCTTGCCCCGCACCTGCAGCAGGCGCATGTTGCCGTTCTTCCGCTTGCGGGCAAGCAGCTGCAGAATCGCCAGGTTCGCGCAGGCAATCCCGACGCCCACCAGGGTGAGCAAGGCGTCGTAGCGGAACATCAGGGCCGCATAGAAACCGATCATGACCAGGTTGACGAGACTGGTGGCCAGTTCCCCGGAGAGGAGCACTGCGACCGTGTCGTTGATCTCGACCCGGGAGGCGATTTCGCCGCTGAATCGCTGTGAGAAAAACTCCATGGGCAGGCGCAGGACATGCCAGAGAAAGCGGCTGGAAGCTCCCAAAGCCAGCTTCATCTCCATGCGCAACAGGCCCCGCTGTTGGCACCAGGTCAGCAGGCCGCGCACGATCGCGGCGGCTGTCATCATCAGCAGGACAGGCTTCAACCAATCGCCCGCCCCCGAGATCAGAATCTGATCCACGAAAATCCTGGAGAAGATCGGGATCGCCAAGCCCGGCAACACCAGGGCCAGGGTCGCCAGAAAAACATAGGCGAGGGCAAGCCGGCTGCCCGGCAAACGGCTCGCGAGCGCCTTCACCAACGACCGTTTCTCTCCTCCGCGCTTGAAGTCGGGCCCTTCCTCAAAAGCCAGGACCACCCCGGTGAAAGATTCGTCGAACTCGCGATCCGAGACCACACGCGGGCCGATGGCGGGATCGTTGAGGTAGACGGAACCCTTCTTGAAGCCCTCCACCACGACGAAGTGATTGAAGTTCCAGAAGACGATCAGAGGCAGCGGCATGGTGCGCAGTTGTTCCGGTTCTTTTTTATAGCCCTTGCTGAGCAATCCACAGGAGCGCGCCGCTTTGACGATGTTGAGGGCCTTGCTGCCGTCGCGCGATACGCCGCAGGCTACGCGCAGCTCCTCCAGCGGGATGAACCGGCCGAAATAGCCGAGGACCATGGCGAGGGAGGCGGCGCCGCATTCCAAGGCTTCCATCTGGATCACCGTAGGCGTTTTGACTCGTCGGCCCCGGCGCAGCCGGTCCCGGATTGATCCGAGGCGTTCTTTCCAAGGGGAATGAGAAGATCCCGACTGGCCCATGTCGTCCCTACCTCGTTCCTATCGCTTTCTTGACATATGGAAAGACCAGGGTTATAGGTTTTTGCTTGCTGATCACGATGTTCCCGACACACATGGTCCCCGCGCTCAGTCGGATCGGCGCGCCCAGGGGCGAGGACCAACGATATCCGCTCCGAGTGGAGGGATCCGATTCGAGTTCCACCCGGACTTCGGTGACCAGGCCTCGGGAACTCAGAGATCTGACCAGAGAGGCGTTTTCAAGAACACTCATGAATGAGGCTTCCGTGGCCGGATAGTCGGATACGGAAACGACCTTCCCGCGAATGAAGCCATACTCCTCCCGCCGCGCCGGGGCGGGCGAGATTTCGGCTTCCATTCCCGGCTGGACCTCCACGGCTTTGTCGGAGGGAACATAGACGACGGCTTCCAGCTTGGCCGCCTCCTGCGTCCGGTGCAAATTCGATTGGCCCGGCTCGACAACATTGCGGGCCTCGCCTGAACGGATCAGCACCCCATCTCCGGACACTCTGGTCGCAAGCTGTCCCCAAAATCCCCAGACCACAGCCAGAATCAGAAGAATGATAAGCGCGGACAGCGCCAACCAGGACTTGGGCGTAGTTACGACCAAGAGCTCGTCGATTTGCTCCGGGGAGGACATCCGTTCGAGCGCTACTTTTCTGAAGATTCTCGATGCATCCATACTATCACACCCCACCATTCGGTATCCCTACCCCGCACATGGAGATCCCGAGTACCAGGATTGAGGAGAGTACTCGCCGCATTCTAACAATAAGTGCCCTCGACAAGAAACTTCTTGCAGAAAAGCGGGCTAGTTGCTCTTGCCGTTCTTGAGCCTCAGCTCGTAGTGAACCTCGAGCCATTCCGGCAACCGTTCCTTGAAGTCGGGACAGATACCGGCGACCTGCTCGAATTGATCCTTGTTTTGCATTCTTGCCTTCGGGCAGCCGCCGTCGCAAATCGGCAGGGAAAAGCATTCCCTGCACTCAGGACTCAGGAATCGGTCACCGGCTGCCATGTAGTTCGCGATCAAACCCATGTTCCATGGCGTTTTCTCGAAAATATCACCGACTATCATCTCTTTTATGCCCACGTCCATCCAGCACTTGTAGATCTCGCCTTCCGGGCCGATTACGAATGAGTTCTTTTCCGTGGCTGTGCACCCCCCGTGAAGCTTCGGGTAATACTCGGTATCGACGATCCCATATTGCCGGTAGTTGCGCATGTGGAACTCCGCCTGATCCATCCGGTTGAAGCAGTAGCAGGAAATGTGGCGATTCCCCGCCGCAACCACGGGCGATGGATAGATGTAATACAATAATTCCCCACGGATCCCAACAGAATAATCCGAGATTTCGTCGGGCCTCAGTACACCCAGGCTGAAATCGAAGAAACGCGCACAAACATTCTCAATTATGCAATTTTGTATCCCCCCTCTTGCCTGACCACTTTCTGGCTGGACGCATGCGGGGCGGCGTTCCTGCTACCGCACAGGTTTGGCGTGAAAAACGTTCGCATGGAGGCGCATTTTCAAAAATCGCTGCCAGAAAATGTCTCGCTTCAGCTACAGCTCCCGTGGCTGAATTTCGACGTCGAAGGGGAGCCGGCAGACTGGACGCCGGTCCGGGAGGCTTGCAAGTCATGGTATGAGCTGCACCGCAGGGTTCGCGAGTCCCCGCCGCTGTTCGGCAGCAATAAAACCTTGTTCTACCTGGATGGCGGCGATTTTCTCGAACTCATCGATGTTCGGGATGGGATCCGAAATTACATCTTCGGACCATTGCGCCGGGACATTTATCTTTACTGCACGGAAATCCGTTCGAGGCAAGAAATAGTCACGCGTTTCCAAAAGCGGGTCACAGAAGAGGACCTGGTGGAAAAAGTTCTCGAGCCCCTCGTTGCGGAACGGCTGATGTTCACGGAGGGCCGGCAATACCTGTCGATGGCCATTGCCTGCACCCCGGGTGAAGCAATCCGGCGTATGCGCCAAGAGGACGACGGGCGAAAGGATGCGCAGCGGGAGCATTAGGCTGCGATCCAGCTGCTGTGGTATTCGGCATCAAAGTGATACGCGGGCCTGTCAAGGTCAGCATTTGCCGGGAATGCACAGGCATAGGTGCGCAGGGGGCGGATGTGTCTAATTCCATATTACTCCAGAGACTGCTGGCATGTGCTGAAGCGGTCGAGAGAGGTTCGCAAAAGTCCCATCGGTGGGAGCAAGCGGAGGAGGAGCGGCAATGAGGCGGCTCGACTGCTTCGTGCCTGCACGCCCTGTGACTCTTGCCTCCAGCCACGAGCCCTGAAGGGCAATGCCTGCGCCTTGGATTTTGTTTGCTTTTGCCTTGAGCGGCTGCGTGGAATGTCGTATAAAGAGCGTGCATCAGATGTTGATCTTGTTGTTTGAACCAGATAGCTCAGTGTAGGAGGTGATTGATGGCCAAAGAAACACCAGTTGACGTCCAGATCGTTGAACGCGCGATGAAAGATGTTGGTTTCCGTGCAGCGCTGAAAAAGGATCCTAGAGCCGCGATCGAGAAGGAATTCAAAGTAAAATTGGCCAAGAAGGTCAAGGTGGTGGTCCACGAAGAAGGCGATAACATCTGGCATATCGTGATTCCCAAAGCACAGGCGGACGTTGAGCTTTCCGATGTCGAGCTGAAGGAAGTCGCAGGGGGATCATGCTGCACGTGCGGGAGAAGCACCCATCAGACGTTCACCTGCAAATAGGGTTGCCGGAGGCTTTGCGAACGCTGGAGCGCAGGTATGCAATCATGCGGCGCCAGCCAGTAGAGAGAAGGATTTCTGAGTGAAACTCGCCGAGAACGCGGCACGTGCAATGGCCGCCCGTGCAAGTTCGCTTGAGGAACGACTCCGGTCTGCCGTTGATGTCATTGACTCGCCTGAAAGCAGCGCTTTGTGCGAAAAGCGCCTTCAGGAATGGATGGCGGAGTTAGCCCGGAACCACTCCGGGCTCTTCGCCTTGCGGCTCAAGTGGGATGGGCTGACCTTCGAAGAGGTGAAGCCTGTCCTCGGAGATGTAGGTTGGCCCGAAGGGGCTCAGCTACTGCCTTGGTTAAATACGATACAGAACGTCCTCTGCATCGCAGAGGATCCATCCTCAGTCGACGATACATGTTGCGCCTGTGATCCCCTCCCGTTTCAGGAGATCCTTACTCCATTTGTTGTCGTCGCCAGACGGCGGTTGAGGCAAAAGGGAGGGGATGCCTATGAACTCCTTGCCCCAATCGCTCACCATGCATGCGAACGCGAGCTCCTGTTGACATTGGTTCTCAGGGCTTGTCAGGCGCTGCAGCTCGAGTTTTCCATCCTGCGTGCCTCCACCCTTTCCCCTCTGAGCCGACTGCTAGCCGAGGCGGAGGAAGACAGGAGCTGTGCCCTATATCTCCGCTTTGTGGATGAAATGCGCCGGGAAGGACTTGCCCGTTTCTTCGAAGAATACGCGGTTTTGGCGCGCCAACTCACACTGGTTGCCGATCTCTGGGTGGATGCGCAGACGGAGCTGATCGAGCGGCTGCAAACTGACAAGTCCGAGCTGGAAGAATTGTTCGAGACATCCTTAGGGCAGGTCGCATGCGTCGAGACAGGCCTGTCGGACCCTCATCACGGGCGGCGCTGCGTGCTGATGCTCGCCTTTGAGTCCGGCACGAAGATCATCTACAAACCCAAGAATCTCGGGATGGAGAAGTCCTTTCAGGATCTGCTCACGTGGATCAATGGGACGAAAGAAACTCTCGACATGCGCGTGCTGCGGATCCTTCCCAGGGAAGAGTACGGTTGGGTGGAATATATTGAGCATCGCCCATGCGCAACGCCTGAGGAGGCCAGCCGACACTTTATCCGGGCTGGAATGCTGCTGTGCCTCGTGCACGCACTCCAGGGCGTCGATTGCCATCGTGACAACCTCATCGCGGAAGGAGAGTACCCAGTGCTCGTCGACTGTGAAACGCTGATGCAACCGCATCCGTGTTTCGACGATATCGGGGATGCGGTATTGGCCCGCCATCTGGCTAAAGAACAGCTCGCGCACTCCGTATTGCGCACTGGAATGCTGCCTTCCTGGGATATCAGCCACGACGGGAAAAAACAGCACGCTTATGATGTGAGCGCGCTCGGAGGCGTCCACGACCTGGAGGAAGAGGTCCAACGGATCTGGTGGACCGATGTGAACACTGACCACATGGAGGTCGGGCTGCAGTCGGTGAAGATGTCCGTCAAGCTTGCCGGGGCCATGTTCAACGGAGAGGTCCTTCATCTGAAGGACTGGCATGAACAGACCATCGCCGGCTTCCGTTCGATGTACAGCCTCTTGTTGCGACACCGGAACGACCTGCTCGACCGGTCGGGACCTGTCTGTGCCATGGCCCGCCGCCCGATCCGGTTCATCTACCGCGATACGCAGGCCTACGCCACTATGAACCTCAAACTCATGTTGCCGCAATACCAACGTGATGGCGCAGACCGAAGCCTTCAGATCGATCTCCTCTGCCGTGTTCTGCTGCCGAAACCGTCGGCAGCTGTCGAATCCGTTCCCCCGTCACGCTGGTGGCCCATCATTGCTGCTGAACGCCTGATGCTCCAGCAGGAGGACATCCCCTACTTCGAGACGACACCCGACGAGAATGCCCTCAGGCTGCCGGGCAACCATGCGATGACCGGCATATTCCAGGAACCGAGCATCAACCTCGTTCTTGAAAAAATCGCCCGCATGGATTCATCAGACCTGGAGCTGCAAGTCGATCTTATTGTCGCCTCGCTCTATTCCCTGGTCGCCCGAACCGGGATTCCCATTCCGATGACAGGGAACGAAGTCAATCCTGGGAATGAAAGCGGAATCACACCCAATCACTCTGATTTCGTAAGCACTGCGCTTGCCATCGCGGACGAGATCTGCACGCGAGCCATCCGCTCGCAGCGCAGCGCCACCTGGATCGGTCCCCAGCTCATGTATCGGGCGCAGCGTTACCAGCTCCAAAATCTAGGCAATGACCTGTATACAGGGGTCGCCGGCATCATTCTCTTCCTCGCAGCGGCTGGTCGTGTATCCGGCAAGCCTGAGATTAAAGAACTTGCGTTTATGGCTGCAGCTCCCCTCCGAGATGATATAGAGCAAATGGGCCCGCGGCTTGCCCGCGACATGGGTATCGGCGGTGCGATCGGGCTCGGCTCGCTTGTCTACGTTTTTACGAAGATGGCGAGACTGCTGGGAGACGATTCAGCGCTTGAGACGGCAGCCAGGGCTGCGGCGCTCATCACGGACGATCTCGTGGCGAGCGACGCGGCATACGATGTCTTCGAAGGCGCGGCCGGCGCGCTCCTTGCTCTCCTGGCGCTTTATGGCGAAACCCACGATCCTGCTTTTCTCGAACAGGCCGAAAAATGTGGTCGTCATCTGCTACGGCGAGCAGTGACAGCACCGGGCGGCCACCGCGCCTGGATCACAATCGACAACAAGATGCCGGCCGGTTTCTCGCACGGCGTCGCGGGAATCGCCGGGGCGCTTGCAAGGCTGTCTGTGGTCGTGGGTGATCCGCAATACATCGAACTGGCGCGAGATGCGATCGCGTATGAAGATTCGCTGTTCTGCCCCGAAACAGGTAACTGGCTCGATCTGAGGGCTGAGCCGCCCCAGAGGTTGTTCACGGCAAGCTGGTGCCATGGTGCTCCGGGCATTGCGCTCGGACGGCTTGTTGGATTGGACGCACTCGACGGCACAGATATCCGGCGAGATATCGAGGCGGCGGTGCAGGTAATGAAGGCTGCACCTGTTTCTGAAGTTGACCACCCGTGCTGCGGCAATATCGGCATTGACGAGATCCTGCTCTTTGCTTCTGCAAAGCTGGCAAGGCCCGAACTTGCCGCACTGGCGGCTCGGCGCAGCTGGCAGGTGGTGCTGCGCGCGCGCCGAACCGGCACATATGCGCTCGATCCGCTGCTCTCGGTCCACACTTACAGTCCCAGTTTTTTTCAGGGTTGCGCGGGAATCGGCTATACCCTGCTGCGGCACGCGTATCCGTCCGAACTGCCGTCGATTCTTGCGTTCGAATGAACCGGAGAGAAGACCATAGGTAAGGAAAGCTGCTTGTCCGAAGAGCCCGATCAAACCCTGGAGATAAATAATGAAGGTGAAACTGATCTCGATGCCCTGGCAGAGTTTTGACAGTCCTTCACTTGCGATCGGAATTCTGAAGGCCTACGTAAAAACCCATGAGCCGCGAGTTGGAATCGAGTGCGTGAGCGAGCATGTTTCAGTCTGGGACAGGTTGAGGGACATTTACGAGGCAATATCCTTCCTGGACATTGCTGAGCTTATATACGTCCAGCATCTTTATCCCGAAAAGGCAAAGTTCGCGACACACAATATCATTTCCTACCTGGAGGAATTGCAGGAGGAACTAGGACCCGATCAGCCCACTATCCGCGAGCCGAACGTACTTCGGGCGCTCGCGGCCACACGCGAACACCTGGCCGAATCCGCGGAGATTCTAAGCCGCGACGCCGACCTGATAGGTTTAACAACCACCTACGCGCAGTTTTTCTCGAGCTTGTGCCTGGCCCGGGCTCTCAAGCAGGCACGACCTTCGCTGAAGATCGTGTTCGGGGGGTGGGCGGCAAGCGTGGCAGGACCAACCCTGCTGGCCGAATATCCTTTTGTGGATTTTGTCGTCAGAGGAGAAGGAGAGCTTCGTTTCCTTCACCTGATCCGATGTCTTCTCGATGGGAAAGGCGACATCGATGCGACCTCCGGCATTCTCTCACGAGAGAATTTCAGTCGGGCCGGTTCGTCCCTTACGCGATACGAGAACGAGGTGGCCTGGGAAGTGAAAGACCTCGACACACTCCCGATGCCGGACTATGACGAATTCCAGGAGACCGCCCGCCAACACAGCATCCTGTCCATACTGCCCTTCGAAGGATCGCGTGGGTGCTGGTGGGATCGGCGCGCGAAAACCGGCGACGTGATGCAGGCCTGTTATTTTTGCGGCGAGAACGGCAGCCTTACGCGGCGCGATAAGTCGATCCTGCGCATCGCTGAAGAATTGAACCAGCTTTCGTCGAAGTATCGGAATACACGCTTCTTTTTCACGGATAATCTAATCCGCCTCTCCGGTCGCCACGAACTTACTGAAGCGATCAAAGCGTTACGCAAAACTTACTGGTTCCACATGGAAATCCGTGCCGACATCGATGCCCCCACCCTCGTCGCTCTGAAGGAGGCAGGCTGCAGCCGTGTGCAGATCGGCATCGAAGGGCTGTCGACAGCCTACCTGAAGAGGCTCAACAAAGGAACCACTGCAATCCGAAATCTGTACGTGATGAGAGCGTGCTATGAGTTGGAGATCTTCAGCACCAGCAACCTGATTACCGACTTTCCGGGAGCAACGCGCGCCGAACTGGAAGAAACCCTGTTCAATATTCTCAACTACGGAATCCTATACACTCCGCTAAGGATATCGCGGTTCAGTCTGGATCCATACAGCACCGTATACAGGCGTCCCGGCAATTTCGAAGTCAAGAATGTGCGCATGAAACAGCGGTTCCAGGAGAGCCTTCCCGAAGATGTTTGCCTCCGTCTGAATTCGCCGTGGCTCGATTTTGATGTTGAAGGGGAACCGGCAGACTGGGCGCCGATCCGGGAAGCCCGCAACCAGTGGCACGACCTTCACAAGCGCATCACAGAAAATCCCCCTTATCTCGGGATTGCCAAATCCTTTTTCTATTTCGACGGGGGCGACTTTCTCGAACTGATTGACGTTCGAAACGGCATCAAGACCGTCACATTGAAATCGTTAAGGCGTGACATCTACCTGTATTGCATGGAGATCCGATCGCTCAAGGAGATCGCATCTCGATTCCGCGATCAGATTGCCGAGGGCGACCTGGTGGACAAGATGCTGGAACCGTTTTGCGCCGGCAAGCTTATGTTCAAAGAGAACAACCATTACCTTTCGTTGGCCGTCGCATATACGCCTGCTGCAGCAGTGGAGCGCATTAAGTCCGCTTCCTCCCGATCCCAGATTCGAGAGTATCCTGCGCAGGATGAACTTCCCAAATGATCCGCCAGCCCGCATTCCCCCATGATTTCTCATCCAATCAGTGGTATCGTTCCCCGGCCAAGGAAGAGCGAATGGCTGCCTCCGGGTCCAGTGGAGTATGAGTAGATTGCCCATGACACGCACCATAGCGACGATCATCTGTCTGGGCGAAGGCGACATCAGTTTCCTGCGGCTGATGGAGGTCTTGCGCGCTCCCTGCACGAGGACAGGCTGATCGAAGGTATTGAGCCACCGGCTACCATGGCGACGAATGGCATGGCATAGCCGCAAACAAGATCGGCGCCACGAAACACGCGAAACCCATGAAAATGATTTCGTGTTTCGTGGTTTGCCCTTCCTGCGATTCAGACACTGCGAAAAAACATTGCCACGAATAACGCGAATGGGGAGGCGGAGTTTCCATGGGGCAGGAATGGGACAGAGGAACACAAAGACTGCCTAGATCCCATTCGTGTTATTCGTGGCTGCTTTTTGTCTTGCAGTGTCTGAATCGCAGTTGCCCTTCAGCGGGCTTGACATATTCGCAGCCTTGGCCTAAAAAGGAATCTCCCTCGAGCGCAAATGCAAGGAGTGCCCCATGATCTGGAAAAAGTCCGAAGCTGAAGAGGCGTCGACCCAACCGCAAACCCAGCCGCAACCTCCGGCGGCGCCCGCAACACAAAACCAGTCGCAGTCCTCGAAAGAGCGTGCCCTGATTGGCACCTCGATCGAAATCAAGGGCGACCTGCGCGGCGCGGAGGACCTGCATATTGAAGGACGGATCGACGGCAAGATCGAACTGCCGCAGTGCAGCGTCACCGTCGGCAAGAGCGGGCGTGTGAACGCGGATATTACCAGCCGCACCATCGTGGTCATGGGCGAGGTTAACGGCGACATGTTTGGCGAGGAACAGATCATCTTGCGTCCATCAAGCACCGTGCATGGCAACCTGTTTGCTCCGCGTGTGACCTTGGAGGACGGCGCCAAATTCAAAGGCAGCATCGACATGACAACCCGGACCGCCGAAAGCAGTGTTCTGCCGGCTGCGGGATCCGAACTGAGATCAGCCTGAAGAATGCTTCAGCGGTAAGAAAAGAAAAACGCCGCACCCGTTGATGAATGGATTGAGTTTAGCGGGCTCAGCATCAAAATGACTCGGATAGCTTCCCAGAATTTCCACCTGGAGTCCATAGAGTACAAATCGCTTGGATTCAATACGCTCCTCGACTTTCTGCGCATGGATGGCAAGCATTCTATTCTCGATCTGGGGCAGGCACTGGGCGTCAACGTGGACTTCTGGTCCCAGTTTCCATGCCGAATTTACATCGAAGATTTCTATCGCAGTTACCGGGAGGCCGCAGGATCAAGCCCTGTGGCTTCCAAAGAATCCCTCATATCGGCTCTCTTACCCATCGGCGCAGGAACCAGCTTCGATATCATCCTGACATGGGACCTGCTCAACTATTTGAACCAGGAAGAGCTCGATGTTTTGATCCGGTGCCTGACCCGTTGGTGCCGGCCGGGAACTCTTCTTTTTGCTCTAATCTCCTCCCACGCTCAGATCCCCGAGGAGCCGAACACTTTCAGGATTCTCGGCCGGGAACGAATGATCTGCGAAACGCATACCCAGAGGACACGGCCCTCCCCGCGCTATCATCCGAAAGACCTCGCCCGGCTGTTGACGCCGTTCGAAGTTTCCAGTTCTTTCCTGCTGCGCAACGGTATCCGGGAATACGTTTTTGCTTACAAATGTGCGGCGCGGTCTTCCTAGCCACGAAGCACACGAGATACGCGACGCGGCAAAGCCACAACCAAAAATGAACCTCACCGCAGAACCGCGGAGAACAGGAGCCTCGAAGAGGCGGCAAATCATAGCGCCGGCCGCGAGAGGATGCCCAACAGTTGATATGCAAGGCGCGATGAGGCCCGAAGGGCCGGCAGTGAGTAGGCCCGGCCGTCAGGCCGGGATGGGCATGGCCCAGAATAGAGCGCCGAAGGTGCGGCACCAGGCATCTGTGCCGGTCCTTCGGACCTCATTTCGTTGTCTCCCTCACCCACGCCCTCACGGGCGTGGCTATTCACTGCCGGCGCTTCGCGCCTGCCAGCCCTGCGTCTCATGGCAGAAAGTCCTTGCCTTCCTGCAAAGGAATTGAGGGTATGTGGCACGAAGTACACGAAACAGTCTCTTTCGTGTACTTCGTATGCTTTGAGGTGCCAGAAGCAGTTCAGTGCACCGAGCAGGAGATGCAGGGATCGTACGAGCGTACCAGCATCGAGCACAGGAGCGTGAGCTGTTCGTCGGTCATGCCGTCGGTCGCAAAGTGCCTGGCCAGGACCGGCATGTCGAGATGGATATTGGCATTATTCTGGGTTGTGGGAATAATACAGTTGGCGCGCACGACATAGCCGTCCTTGTCGTACTCGTAGTTGTGGTAGAGAATGCCGCGCGGCACTTCAACCGCGCCCACGCCCTCGCCCGCTCTCGGCGTCACTTCGACCATCGTCTGCGCGGGCCCGGCCTCGACCAGTTCGTCGATTAGCCGCATGGCATCGTGGGTTACGTGGACACACTCCACGAGCCGCGCGACATTGTTCATGAACGGGTTGTGGCAAACGGGAGCAAGTCCGAAGTCCGCAGCCGCCTTGGCCGCATCCGGATGCAGCAGCTTGTTGTTGTTGTTGAAGCGGGCCAACGCGCCGACGGCGAAGGAAGGCCGGGACAGCTTGCACCACTTGGAGGTATTGTTTTTGTCCACGTATTCGTTGGTCATTTTGCGGTAGTCGCGCTCGGCATGTTCGACGCCATCCGTCGAAACCAACCGTCCGCCGATCCAGGGGTACTCGTTCTCGCCTTTGAGCGCCACAAACTCGGTTTCGCGTTCGAAAACCGGAATCTTGAAAGTGCTGAGCAGCGCCGCGGTCGCCTTGATATCCTCGAACGAGCGCTTGAGCTCATCGCGCATCGCGAGCAACTTTTCCCGCGGAGGCATGGCGGCGACACCACCGACCTGCAACGACACGGGATGGGTCGTGCGTCCGGCAACCAAGTCACAGATACGGTTGCCCAGGCCTTTGAGCCGGCGCGCGATGTGCACGACCTCAGGTTTGATTTCAAGCAGCGGCAAAGCGCTCGGAAGCCCGACAAAATCGGGAGCGGCCAAGAAAAACAGGTGCAGCCAGTGGCTCTGCAGGGTTTCACCGTGTTTCGCCAGCAGCCTCAGCTTCCGGGCGGCTTCGGGGATTGTCACTCCGAAGGCTTCTTCGGTGGCGCGCAGGCTGGCCAGGCAATGCCCAATCGAGCAGATGCCGCAAATCCGGGCAGTCAGGATGCCGGCAGTGGAGTAGTGCTTCCCCTTGAGCATCACTTCGAAGAAGCGGGGCGTTTCGACTACATCCCAGCGGGCTTCCTTTACCTCGCCGTCCTTAACCACGACGCGAATGTTGCCGTGCCCTTCGACACGGGTCAGATGATGAACGTCCACATCAAGGTTGATCTTCATTTCGCCACCTCAAAAGCACCAAAGAAGTTTATCCGTTCAGAGATCTCCCGATCGCCAAATCCTCTGGTCTTGGCGAGCGCGAAAAACTCCTCGTAGTTCGGATCCGCGGCCGGGCCGCGGCATCCCCAGCATCCCAAGCCCCCCGCGGGGCAGGGCGCGTCGCAGCCTCCCCTCGTGATCGAGCCCAGGCAGAGCTGCCCGTGCTCAAACCGGCACACCGCATAGCGTTGCTTGCATTCCAGGCACACGGGATAAGCGGGAAACTTGTAAGGGACATCCCAGATCACATGCTGGACGATCCGTTCCACCTCGGCCTTCGAGACCGGGCATCCGGGAATCTCCATGTCGACAGGCACGACCTCCTTGATCGGGCGGACAGGAAGCGTTTCCTTCGGAAGATCGCCGTACACCTCGCGATTCGCCTCTTCAAGATTGTAGGCGTTCTTCTGTTTGTTCACGCCGCCGAAGCAGGCGCAACTGCCCATCGCAACCAGGACTTTGGCGCGGTCGCGAATGGCGCGGATGCGCTCCACTTCGTCGCTGCGCGAGATCGCCCCTTCGATCAACGCAATGTCATAGTCGCCTTCGTCCGCTGACGAAACCTCGCGAAAATTCACGATCTTGATGGCACTCAGGAACTCGGCCAGGGTTTCTTCCTTGTTGGCCAACTGCAGCTCGCAGCCTTCGCAGCTGGTGAAATCGAAGACAGCGATCCGCGGCCGATTGGGTTCTATACCTAGATATTTCATTGCTCCACCTCTCAGATCGCTTCCTTGAGGTTCATCACCGTCCAGAAGTCGAAAACGGGACCGTGCATGCAGACATACGTCGATCCCACGTTGCACCGGCAGCATTTGCCCATTCCGCAGTGCATGCGTCGTTCCAGGGATACAAACATCCGGTCTCGCGGCATGCCCATCTTGCCCAACATATTGCACACGAACTTGAACATCACCGGCGGCCCGCAGACGATGGCAAAAGTGTCGTCCATCGCCACGTCGATGTTTTCGAGCAGCTTGGTGACCAGGCCGACCGGGCCCTTCCATTCCGCATCAGGCTTCTCGACAATGATGGACAGATTGACGCCGTCCACGCGCCGCCACTGCTCGTATTGATAATCGAACAGCAACTGGCTCGGATCCGTCGTCCCGTACAAGATGTGTACTTTCCGGAAGTCGGACCGGTTTTCGGTGACGTAGAAAATCGGCGCGCGCAGGGGCGCCAGGCCCAGCCCGCCCGCTATGAGCAGGATGCTGTGACCCTTCATCTTCTCCATCGGGAAATAGGTGCCGAATGGGCCGCGAATCCCGACCTTGGCGCCGGTTTTGGCCTTGTGCAAAACGTTCGTCACCACCCCGGCCTGCCGGATGCACAATTCGATGAAACCTTTTTGTGAACTCGAACCGGAGATCGAGATCGGTACCTCCCCGAATCCCGGCAACTCCAGCATCACAAACTGGCCCGGCTGGAACGAGAACCTCTCTCTTTCGACATTGTCGAGGATCCGGATGTGGTACAGCTTTTCCTTGTCGGTCAGGCGGATCACGCTGGAGATCTCGGATTTGAAGGTCTGATCGACATGCTTCAGATGGGCCTTGATGTTAAAATTCAGCGGCTCGTTGATCTCGTTTTCGCGCGTTACATCATAAGGATGCAATAAGGCTTTCATATTCGCTCCTCCGCCGCCAGCAGATCCCGGATAATGTCGGGCGGGTTGATCCCCGCCAGGCAGACTCGCCCGCAGCGCCCGCACCCGACACACTTGGGCTCGTCGAATTCCTCCACGAAACCGCGGTGCTGGTGATAATAGCGGTATTTCAGGCGGGTCTCGCGCTTGGGCCTGAAATTATGGCCGCCCGCCACTTCGGCGAAATCGACCAGGTTGCAGGAATAGAGCTGCTTGACCTTGGCCGCCTCCTGGAAGTCCATCGAGAGGCGCTCGCTGACTCCGTAGCAATAGCAAGTCGGGCACACCATGGCGCAGCTGCCGCAGCTGAGGCACTTCCCGCCCCATTTCTTCCAGACATCGGATTCAAACTCGATATCCAGCAGCTTGGGCAGTTGCTGGACATCAAGATTCGGCCCGAAGCCGGCGGCGAGGCGCTTGCGCACCGTGAGGTAGTCCGCGGTATCCTGCTCTTGCACATCACGCACCTGCACCTTGTGCAGAGTAGCGAAGCCGCGCTCCGAATCGATAGCAACGAAGTAGCGGTCGCCCAGGTCCGTGAGGAACAGGTCGAATCCGCGGTTGACCGTGTCAGTCCCCAGCGACCGGCAGAACGCGCCTTCGCAGGGCTCATGGTCAATGCCGATGATAAACGTGTTTTTGCGCCGGGAGATGTAATAAGGACTCGGGAAGAATTCTTTCGCCATCACCTTGTCAAGCTTGAGCAACGCATTGATGTCGCAAGCGTGGAGTCCGATGATGGCCCGGGGCTGGAGCCGGTAAGAGATTTTTTGTGTCCAATCATCATCGCTGAAACGGTATGTGGACAGGTTCTCCTTATAGGGAAGGAAATAAGTCTTGGCGGAAAACTCGGTCGTTTCGTAATTAAGGTCGAGTTCCGCAAAGCTTTTCACCGGCAAGTATTGATGGATCGGCTTGCCGTCCTTGTTGGCGTCGATCTTCTTGGGCCCGATGACTTCATTCGATTCCAGGATGATCTCCACCAACCGTTGAAACTCGTTTTTATCAAGAATTTTAAATAACATGGGTTCTCCTCGACGAGCCTAAATATCAGAGATTTACACGCGCCGCAAGGAAATTGGTCGAAGGCGGAACTGCGGAATTGCCCAGCGAAGACCGCGCCCGGCACTGCCCGCAAAATCAATTGAAACCGGGCAAAAAAACTACTAACGTAGAGCGCTCGAAAGTGACATCCGGGTTGTTGCTATATAACCTATTATATTACCGCATGGGAACCAAATATGAAATGGCGGCGCTTCCCTTCTCTGACGGTGCAAATTCTGATCGGCTTGATCATCGGCATCCTGATCGGCTGGCTCGAGCCGGGCTGGGGCAAAACGATCAAACCGATGGCCGACATATTCCTGCGCATGATCAAGATGATCATCGCACCACTGATCTTCTCCACCCTCGTCATCGGCATCGCCGGCACCGGTGATTTCAAAAAAGTGGGCCGCATCGGGCTCAAGGCGCTCATCTATTTCGAAATCGCCACCACGATCGCCCTGGTGATCGGGCTCGTCACGGTCAATGTGTTCAAACCAGGACAATACATTCCGCAGACCGTCACCCAGGGTTCGGCCCCCGCGCAGTCGACCGGTTCCCTCGTGCAGGCGCATAAGACGGCAAGCGAGTTCCTGATCAGCATCTTCCCCACCAGCGTGGTGGATGCCATGGCGAGAGGCGATATCTTGCAGCTGGTCATCTTCTCCATCTTCTTCGGCCTGGCCTTGGCGGCCATCGGCGAGAAAGGGCAGCCGCTCGTTTCAGTGCTGAATACCGTCGCCGAGACGATGTTCCGGTTCACTGATTTTGTGATGAAATTTGCGCCCCTCGGGGTAATGGCGGCAATCGCTTTCACGGTAGGGGATAAAGGATTGGGCGTGCTGAAGGGGTACGCAAGCCTTGTGGTCTGTTTCTATGGGGCGCTTGTCTTCTTCGTTGGTGTCGTCTTGTTCCTGGTCTGCACCATCATCCGGGTGCCGTTCCTGCGCCTCTTCAGGGCCATTCGGGAACCTTTTACCATCGCCTTCACTACGGCTTCGAGCGAGGCCGCCCTCCCCACTGCGATGGAGATTATGGAGCGCTTCGGCTGCCCGCGCGACATCGTCGGCTTTGTCCTGCCTACGGGATACAGCTTCAACCTGGATGGTGCGACTCTCTACCTGTCTCTGGCCTCGGTCTTTATCGCTCAGGTCTTCGGCATCCCGCTTGACCTGAAGACCCAGCTGGCCATGATGCTCACCTTGATGCTTACTTCCAAGGGAGTAGCCGGCGTTCCACGCGCGTCTCTGGTCATCCTCGCCGGCACCGTGGCTAGTTTCAACCTGCCCATGGAGGGCGTGGCACTGCTGCTGGGCATCGACCAGATTCTCGACATGGGCCGCACTGCCACGAACGTAACCGGAAACTGCGTTGCAACTGCCGTGGTCGCTCGCTGGGAGGGTGTGCTCGACGACGCCAAAATGATGGCCTTCGAAAGCGGAAAAAGGGGAATTGCTAATTAGTTTAGTGCCATTCGGAGGTGACTGCATGTATCGAAACATCGAGGATTTCAAGAGAGATTGGGCATACGAGAGTGAGATGACCGTGAAGATTTTCAGCAAACTCACGGATGAGTCGCTCGGCCAGCGCGTGACCCAGGGCGAGCGGACATTGGGCTTTCTGGGCTGGCACATCGTCGTGTGCCTGGGGATGGCGACCGAGGCCGGTCTGCCGTTTGAAGTACCGGGCGACTACAGCAGCCGGCCGCCGGCGGGCGCGGCTGCCATCAAGGCGGCCTATGAAAAATATGCTGCCGAATTGATGGCTTCAGTCGAAGCGAATTGGAAAGATGCGAACCTCCTTGAGGAGGTTCAAATGTACGGCATGACATGGACACGAGGTTACGCGCTTTTCGCGATGGTCAAGCATCAGACGCACCATCGCGGGCAAATGACGGTCTTGATGCGGCAGGCCGGCCTGGTGTTCCCCGGCGCGTATGGCCCTGCAAAAGAGGAATGGGCAGCGGCGGGATTGGAAGCCCTGCCCTAAGCGAATAAAACAGCCACGAATGACCCGAACTTCTTGCCCGTTCGTACTACTTGCCGATGAGTTCTTGCCGGGGAGCAAAGGATTTGAAATACCCGGCGCTCATGACCTCCGACTTCCGACATCCGACCTCTGACAGAAATGACGTGGTCGGAGGTCGGATGTCGGATGTCGGAGGTCGGATGCTGGTGTTCTCGATTGTCAGTCGCGCTTGCGTAACGGCAGTTGAACGGTTTTGGTCAGCTGCATCCCTTTGCGCACGAGTCGCAAAACCAGGCTGCTTCCCCATCCGCGCGCTTTGACGTGTTCGTAAAACGATTGGGGGTCATCGACACGCACGCCATCCACGCCCAGGATGACGTCCCCGGCAAGCACACCGGCAAGGTCGAAGGCAGTCTGCTTGTTGACGCTCGCGATCAGCAGGCCGTTCGAGACCGGCATCTGGAGAGACTCGGCCAGCTGCGGCGTCAGGAGGATAATCTCGATTCCGAGCGAGGATTGGAATTGAGTGTCACCCATCGTGATCCGGGCGCCGGGCAAAGCCATCACGCTCGGAAAGTCGAACACGAGTTTCTCGCTTGTATCCTGGGGCTTGCGCGCCTCGATCACGGCAGTCAATGTCATCGGCTTGCCCCGGCGCTGAATATTCATAACCGCCTTTGCGCCCAACGGGGTATCTTCGATCATCTGGATGAACTTCATTAGATCCCGGATCGCAGACCCATTCCATTTGGTCACGATATCATCGGGCACAAGTCCGGCCTTATCGGCGGGGCTTCCCTTCTCGACGCTGTCGATCATAACGCCGTTTCTCGGGTCGACATCCGATTTGACATGGACGCCGAGCCAGCCGGTCTGGATATCTCCACCCGCGGCGAGAATCTTGCTGGCCGAGCTGATGATCTGCGACACACCGAGAATGCTGACATCCACGAGGTCCACGCTGGGATTGCTCGAAGCTCCCCGGGTCGGCTGGTCCGTGATAATTCCTATGACCTGGTTCTGAGCGTTCAGCAAAGGCGCGCCGATTACGCTTGCGGGACGGCTGATCCTGATCGCCCATTCGCCTCCACCGGATGCATTGCCCGCGCTTACTGAAATGACATGGGCACTCTCGAGCTGGTAGCCCTTGGAAACTTCCTGCACCGGCAAGACCACGGTGACGCCATTCTTGATTTCGCAGCGTTCGCAGACGGGAGTTCTCTTGAGCCCGGCCCCCGGGCAGAGGATTACGGCTACCCTCATGTTCTGATCGATACCGATCAGTTTTCCGGAACGCTTTTGTCCCCGGGCGTCGATGATCTCAATCCTGGAATTGCGCCCGCGAATTTCGGGCCAGCGGTATCCGACGAACGTCAACACGTGTCCCTGGTCGTCAATGACGATCCCGGTGGCAGGTAACAACCCGATGATAGTCGGCTGGTAGGTTCTAACCACTTTGCCGAACTCCACGACGGACTCCGGAGAGCCGAGCGTTTCGGTCGTGAAGTTTACCTGGACGATGGTTTGCACGGCCCTCGTGAGCGTGCTGTCCTGTCCTTGCGCAGCCGGACAGACAAGGGCAAGCAAGGCCCCCAGCGCGAGGAGGAAGGAAAGGCGGCCTGTAGAATTCATTCTCAACGCGGGCATGGTCAATTCTAGTGACTCACATTCCGGATATAAAATTCCCGCGAGGGCTGGGCATACCGCATGCGGATGGTCTTGGGCAACTGCATGATCAACTGTCGATCGCCCGCAAAAGGAACGAGAATGTCGACAAGATCGGAGTCGCCGGGTTCTGCATAGGTCGTGGCCCAATTATCGACGCTGAACCGGCCGGCTCTGCCAATGTCAAAAGCCGAAACCGCACCCATGGCAGCCGCTGGATCCGGCAAACCCGCGGCTTCCGGCTTTGCGCCCATACCCTTATCAGCAGCCGGATTTGTTACACTCCCCACAGCCACTTGCGGCGTCGCAAAACGGTCGTTTCCGGTCCCAAAATAGAGGTAGCCGATAGTCCCCACCATGAGAACGGTCACCAGGGCGGTCACGCCTGCCACGCGCCACGAGAATCCTTCGAAGCTGTAAAGCCAAAGTTCCTGGAGTTTCCAGAATCGGCGTTGCGGCTTCTCATTTTGAAACCGGATCATGAGCGAGCCTTCGAAATCGGCGGGAGCTCCGACCCGACGAAGGTCGCGGGCCATCTGGCGAAGGCGCAAGGCCGCGTTGACTTCCTTTTCACATGCGAAGCACTGCTTCGCGTGCCGCTCCATCCCGAAACGCGCGGGAAAATCCAGCCCATCTTCGAGGTAATCTTCCAATCTTCTGTGAAATGTGCGGCAATCCATAGTTGTATCTTACATGTAATGCTCCAGCTTGCGCTGGAGAAGTTCTCTGGCCCGATGCAACCTCGACTTGATCGTCCCGGTCGAACACTTCAGGATCTGAGCAATAGTTTCGTAAGGCAACTCTTGCACTTCTTTCATGACAAACGCAACACGATATTTCTCCGGGAGGGAGCGGATCGCATCGCCGAGCACCTGACCGCTTTCCCTGCGCAGCATTTCTTCCCTCGGCCCGCGCCGGACATCCGAAATCTGCATTTCCGGCCGCTCCGCATCGTTCGTCCTGCTGTTGTCCCAGATGTTGTTATAGAACACCTGGCCGCGCCGCTTGCGATACCGGATCTCGTCGATCGCAAGGTTGGATGCAATGCGATATAGCCAAGTTGAAAACTGGTAGATGTTACTGTAACGACCGATGTTCCTGTATACGCGAATGAAGGTTTCCTGCGCCAGGTCGGCCGCGACATCATAATTGCCTACCATAACATTCAGGAAGTTGGTTAACGAGTCCTTGTATTTGGTCACCAGTTGCGTGAAAGCGGCGTCGTTGCCGGCAATAAACTCGCGCACCAAGTTGTTGTCGGTGCTCGGGACGGCTTGCTGCAGACCAAGGCCCAACTCGTCCATCGGCAGTGATTCCCCTTGAGCCCCAGCCATTCCTTCCCTCTTTCCCAACTTCCACGATCTCATATCTTTTCACGCTTCCGGATGCCTGCGGTTCCCGATTTTTTCCTGGAGGGAGAAAACCCTTATTTCATCTCCATCCAGGTTTCGCCGGCTCCCAACTCGACGCGCAGGGGGACATTCAGGGAAACGGCATTCTCCATTTCATGACGCAGAATCTCCTGGGCCTGGTCTTCTTCATGTCCCGGGCTTTCGAGTACCAACTCGTCATGAACCTGGAGTAGAATCTTGGTCGTAAACCCCTTATTTTTCAATGCATTCCGGATCCGAATCATGGCGATCTTGATGATGTCGGCCGCCGTGCCCTGGATAGGGGTATTGACAGCGGTCCGTTCCGCAAACTGACGCATGGCATAATCTTTGCTGTTGATGTCCGGGATGGGTCGTATCCGGCCAAATAGAGTCCGCACCACACCCGAGTGCCGTGCTTCCTCAATGGTTTTGTCCAGCCAGGCCCGGACGCCCTGGTAGCGTTCGAAATAGGCGTCAATGAAAGTTTGCGCCGCCACGCGGGGAATTCCCAGCCGCTGCGCCAAACCAAAGGCAGAAAGTCCGTAAACTATTCCAAAATTAATTACTTTCGCCATGCGACGACACTCCGCCCGATTGGCTCTTTCAGCCGCGCTGAAAACTTCCCGAGCCGTGCGCTCATGTATATCTTCGTTGTTTCGGAAGGCATCAATGAGCACCTCATCTTCCGAGAGGTGGGCCAAAACACGCAGTTCGACCTGAGAATAATCTCCGGAAATCAGCCGGTTCCCCTTATCGGGGACGAAGGCGCCGCGGATGCGCCGTCCCAGGTCCGTCCGGATCGGTATGTTCTGCAGATTGGGATCAGAGCTGGAAAGACGCCCGGTAGCCGTCCCTGTTTGATTAAAGGAGGTGTGTACCCTGCCCGTCTCCGGGTTGATCAAGGCCGGCAGGGCATCGACGTAAGTGGACTTCAGCTTCGAGAACTGCCGATATTCCAGGATTAGTCGGGGAAGCTCATACGACTCTGCAAGTTCCTCCAGAACAGCTTGATCGGTGCTGTAACCCTTCGTCTTGCGTGTCTTCTTTTGGGTGGGAAAGTTGAGCTTCTCAAAGAGAATTTCGCCCAGCTGCTTCGGGGATTTGATATTGAACTCAACGCCGGCCGCGTCATAGATCCGCGTCGTCAGGCCGGTGATCTGCTCCTCCATCTCCTTGGAGAGTGACTGGAGTATTTTCGGGTCTACCCGCACGCCGACGCGTTCCATATCGGCCAGCGCGGGGACCAGCGGCAGTTCGATTTCTTGGTACAGCGAGCGCACGCCGAGGCTGTCCATACGCGGGGAGATCACATCATAGAGAAGACGAACCGCCTCGACCTCATGGGAAAGCGCATGTCCAATTTCATCCTGGGCGGCTTCGGAGAGCAGGAGGCCCTCGGTTTTCGCCTCGGGGAGCGTGATATGAAGCTGCTCGAGGGCCCAGCGTTTGAGGGTGTAGTCACCCAGGTGAGGGGCGGTCAGAAACGCCATGAGCATCACGTCATCGTAATTCGCGTCCATGTGAATGCCGCGGCACTCCTGAGCCATCAGGCAGAGTTTGGCATCCCAGCAAACCACGGTCATATCGGGGTTACGTAATGCGCGGTCCCAGGCCTGCGCAATCGAAGAGTTTTTCAAATCGAGGAGCCGCGCCGGCCCTGATCCGGTGCTCACACACACTGCCTCGGCCGATTTTCGACCCAAGGATAGATCCCTCAACTTCAATGCCACGAAAATGCGCTCCCGCTGCTTCAATTCTTCAGAGAACCCGGCCGCGCCCTCCGGAGAGAGCCATTCGGCTTTCGGCATTTCTTTGCGGGCTTCATCGAGGAATTCCGTCATGAGCGACTTGAATTCGAGTTCGGCAAACAGATCAAAGGCGGCCTTGCGGTCAGGCGGGCTGAGGGTCAGCGCGTCCAGGTCCAGCGCAATGGGAAGATCCTGATGGATCGTAGCCAGCTCGTGGCTGACACGGATGAGTTCGACGTTGTCGCGCAGGCTCGCCTGGTAGGTTTTCCTCTTGACCTGCTCCCAGTTCTTGAGCACATTCTCGAGCGTTCCGTAGGTCTGAATGAGCTCCTTTGCACCCTTCTCTCCGATCCCGGGCGCGCCGGGGATGTTGTCGGAGGCGTCCCCCCAGAGTCCCAGCAGATCCGCAACCTGCTCCGGTTTGACGCCCATTTTCTCGACGACCTTTTGCGCATCGAGAATCAGGTTGTCCTTCATGGGATCCAGGATGAAGGTGTGATCATTGACAAGTTGCATCATATCCTTGTCGCTGGTAACGAGGATCGAAGTGAGCCCGGCCTCGATCGCCTTGCGCGCAAGCGTGCCGAGAACGTCATCGGCTTCATATCCGGGGCAGGAAATGACCGGCACACGGAAGACTTCGCATACTTTTGCGATGTAGGGGAGCTGGGGCACGAGGTCTTCCGGCATCGGCTTGCGTGTGGCCTTGTAAGCCTCAAACTTTTCATGCCGCACCGTCGGGCCTTCCAGGTCGAAAGCCACCCCGATATAGTCGGGTTTCTCTTCCTCGATGAGCTTTCGCAACATCGAGGTGAAACCGAGGATGGCATTGGTGGGAAATCCCTTGGAGTTGCTCAACCTCGGTATGGCATAGTAGGCGCGGTAAATGTGCGACATGCCATCAATCAACACCAGGCGCTTACGGTTCACGCTGACTTCCTTATGAAGAAGAGTTCGCTGCAAACAATGCCGTATTGTAGCATGAAGCGCGGGAGTCCCCTGGCAGAACAGTATCTCCCCACATAGGAGCCGGTCATGGACGGAGAACAAAATCCGGAGACTGCGGTCATTCAGCATGAAGTGATCTATCGTGGCAAGATCGTCGACCTGGAGGTAGATACCGTCCGCCTGTCGTCCGGCCGGAACGTGATCCGAGAGGTGGTAAAACATCCGGGCGGCGTGGTTGCCGTGCCCGTGCTGGAGGACGGAAGACTCCTGTTGATCCGCCAGTTTCGCTATCCGTTGCAGAAATATATTCTGGAGTTTCCCGCGGGCAAGCTCGACAGCGGTCAGTCTCCACTCGATACCGTCAAGCGCGAACTCGAAGAGGAAACCGGCTATCGCGCCGCGGTCATGCGCCACGAGTTCTCTTTCTGCACATCACCTGGAATCTGCAATGAAATTATTCACCTCTTCCTGGCCTCCGGGCTGACCCAGGTCACCCAGCGCCTTGAAGAGGGAGAGCACATCACCGTGGAGAGCCACACGCTTGCCGAGTGCCTGCACATGATTCAATCGGGCGAGATCGCGGACGCCAAGACCATCATGGGAATCCTGTGGTGTCGGCACTACGGTTTTAATAGTGAAGAAATAGGGAGATCCGGCCGATTGTAACGGTGAAAGGATTGGCAGGAAATAGCTCTGCACACCCGGAGCAGGTATCGTGAATTGCCCCAAATGCGGATTCGTCCAGGAGGAACGGGCGGATTGCAGGAAGTGCGGCGTGGTATTCGCCAAATTTTTTGCTCTCCGGGCCCAGGAGCCTGCCCCTGCGCCTGAAGTCCGGGAATCCCAGCCCGCGCCCCATAATTCTCTCGAAGAACTCCACTTGTCCGACGCGGGTATGCTGCTCGAAGTCAGACAGAGTCTGCGCAACCTGCAGGAGCGTTTTCATGAAATGGAATTCGAAAAGGCCGAACGCAGGCGCATACGGGGAGAGATGCGCGCACTGGACATGAGGCTTCAGGAAGGCCTCGCCCGGGTCACCGCATGCCAGGAAGAGAGTGAACGGCTTGCCGCCAACCTCGCGAACCTGCCGCCCACCGCTTCTTTGCAGGACTTCGCCGCGCTCAAGATGGAGGTGCGCGCCATCGATATCGTCTCGGCAACTAAGCGCATCGAACGCCTGGAGAGCCGGATCCTGTCGCTCTCGGAAGAATTGGCAGCCAAAGCGGATTTTCATTATCTCGAGTTGCTTCCCAAACTGGATGAACGATTGGAAGAAGTCGAGCATCGTATTGAAAAACTGGCCGAGGCAAACAGCGCCACGTTGGGGAATGACACGACATCCCAGCTTGCCGCAGCCCTGAATGCTTTCGAAGAATTGAAAACCGCACTCCAGAACGTCACCCTGCGATATAGCGAGATTGGGGAGCTCAAAAAAAACCATCTTGTGCTGCGCGACATGGTCGAATCCCTGCAGCACGCCAGCGAGAGCTTCAGAAAAGCTCCCGCCAACGGGAACAACGCAAAGATAACGGAACTCGAGAAGGAAGTCTCCGCGCTGAAAGCGGAGGTTCGCAAAGCATACGAACGCGTCGAGTTGCTGGAGTCGCATCTGGCGGAGCCCGCGTCACATCCCGAGACCGCCCCGCTCCGCGAAGTTGTATCTCTTCGAGAAGAGTTTGCCAACACCGACAAACACCGCGCCGGCGAACAACAGCAGATTCAAAACGAGCTCCATGCATTGGAGGCCAAAATTTGCGCAACCCTCTCGAGCGTCGCCCAGTTTCCTGAAGACATGGCAACGATCTCTTCAAGCATCTACCTCATAAACCAGCAATACCAGCAGCTGGCAGAGACTCTGGAGCAGGTGTCCCAGACCGCCGGCACAGTGCCCCCAAAAACAGTCGAGCTCACCAGGGAAGTAGACTTCCTTCGTGAGGAATGCCTGCAAACACGAGCGCAGATTCAGGCCCTTGAAGAGAAACTCAACAGCCTCGCGCCCCTTCCATCCTACGAGACCCCGCCTCCAGCTCAAGGCGACATGCACGCAATTCGCGAAAACCTGGATGAAATCCGTCACTTCATGGCGACCTTGTCCCGCAAGCTTTAATCCTCGAACATCACAGGGAAATAGTTTAAATTCCTAGGGTTTCAGCCTATATCATGGTAGGATGAGCCGTTGACTTCTGGCAATAAACTTGAGGGCATGTCATGAAGAAAATCGCAGCCGGTTCGGATGTGGAGGCTTATTGCACGAAGTGCAAGCTGGTGCTTGCTCATACCGTGATATCCATGCAAGGTACCAAGACACGCCGGGTCAAGTGCAACACCTGCTCGGGCGAGCACAACTACCGGGCAGAAAAACCTCAGTCCAAGATTGCGGCAAAAAAGGCTGGAAAGCCCGCTAAGGCCAAGGCTCCTGGCAAGAGAACACGACAGAGTTGGTCCGATGTCATGCAGGAAGCCTCCGGAAAGCCCCACAAGACCTACAGCATGTCAGGCAGTTTCTCGGAGGGGGATTGGATCGAGCACAAGTTCTTCGGATTGGGTTGCGTCCAGTCATTTACACCGCCCAACAAAATCACCGTCCGTTTTACAGATTCCACCCGGCTGCTGATCTGCAATCGAAGTTGAGAGCCCTTCCACAATCAGGGGGCTCGCAGGTGAAACTCGTACTGTCAAATGAAAATTCGCTTCTGGAGGCGATTCATGAGCTTGTGCTAGGTGCGTCCAATCGAACCCTGAGGCAATTCCTTCAGCACGGGCGTGTCCGTCTCAACGGCGCGACCTCCAAGATCGCGACACAACACGTCGTTCCCGGAGACGTAGTCGAGATTGTGACCCAAGGGGATTCTCATCCCACGATATCGGGGCTCAAAATCGTATATGAAGATAAAGACATCATCCTGATCGAGAAACCAACCGGCCTGCTGACGGTAGCGACCCCGCACGAACAGGAAAAAACCGCCTACGCATATTTGCGCCAGTACCTGAAGGAACGCAATCCCAAACAGAAGCTGTTCATCGTACACCGCCTCGACAAGTTCGCCAGTGGCGTGCTCGTTTTTGCGAAATCCGAGCCTGTTCAGGCCAAGCTTCAAGCCCTGTTCAGCCGCCACGATATCCGGCGCAAATACTGGGCAATTGTCGAAGGACGATTAGAGAAGGATCACGGCACGATCCGAAGCTATCTTGCCGAAAATCGTGCGAACCGCATGCATTCCATCGAGGATGGCTCCGACGGCAAACTGGCTGTGACGCATTTCTGCGTCCTGAAACGCTTTCCGCGGCTGACGGTGCTCGAAGTCACACTGGAGACAGGCAGGAAAAACCAGATTCGGGCTCACCTTGCCGAGATGGGGCATCCCATCGTCGGCGACCGTGCCTATGGCAGTACGATGAATCCGATGGGACGACTGGGCCTGCACGCATTTCTGCTAGGATTCAAGCACCCGATCCTGGGCACTCCTATTGAACACAAGACCAAAGTCCCGCCGGAATTCAGCCGCTACCTTACTCACAGACAATCGAAGGAGGAATAATTATTCCCTGCACCTTTTGCGGAAATCAAACAATTTCCGGTCCAGGAGGTGGGAAGGAATGATCTTACCCACGGCTGCGAGCATGGATGCGCGGATGCCGGGAATCTCGCGCTCGAGTTCGGCAATCAATCTCTGCATGCGCTTCCGCTTCAGATGCTCCTGGGATCCGCACACATTGCATGAAATAACCGGATACTTTTGGTGCTTGGCAAAGGCGAGAATATCCTCTTCCCGGCAATAAGCCATCGGGCGAATGACCGTGTTACGTCCATCCTCGGTCCTCAGAATCGGCGGCATCGCCTTGATCGAGCCATTAAAAAACAGATTGAGCAGAAGCGTCTGCAAAATGTCGTCGGCGTGATGCCCGAGCGCAATCTTTCTGCAGCCTTCCTCCACGGCTATATTATAAAGAACGCCGCGACGCAACCTCGAGCAGAGTGAACAAGTCGTCTTTCCCTTGGGAATCTTGCTCGAGACGATCGAATAGGTATCCCGCTGCACGATCCGATAGGGGACCCCGTCGGATTTGAGGTACTCCTCCAGGACATGCACCGGAAATCCAGGCTGTCTCTGATCCAGGCTGACAGCAAGGAGGTCAAATCGAACCGGCGCTCTCGCCTGAAGGTCACGGAGCAAACCGAGAAGCGCGAAACTATCCTTGCCCCCGCTCAAGCAGACCATGACGCGGTCCCCAGGAGCGATCATTTCATAATCGGCAATCGCCTCGCCCACCCGCCGCAGCAGCTGCTTCTTGATTCTTTCGCCGTCAGCCATCTCGTATCATCTCTCAGGCGTCCTGCATATGAGGAACCCTGCTCCGAAAATTACCGGCCCAAAAACAAGAACAGTCACGAATAACACGAATTGTACCAGAGGCACCACAGAAACGCAGTGGATGGTCCCGGCAGGCCCAATGCCTGGATAGCGCTTAATTTATCAACAGCAGCTGATTAAAATTTAAACGATACTGTAACCATCCTATTATTAACTGTTTACATCATATTCCGAGACCGGAAGTGCAGAGAGTGCTGATTAATTCAACAATCCATCTCTTGAGCGGGCTTCTGTATGCCGGCAGGAGGTTCCGTTAACTACCTGCAATTATATTGGTTTAGATGTTTTTTCGAATGCTGCAAGTTTCTGGCACGGATATTTCATGGATAAATAGCGATAGTTTCGTCAAACGTTATCTCTCACGGAAAGGGTAGGTTTATGAATTCCTATAGAAGGTGTTATCTCATTCCTCCCAATGAGAAGGAGTGCCTCTGGATGTCGGCTGGAGTCATATCCTATCAACTCTGTGACCGGATGTTCGACTGCGACAACTGCCCGATGGATCAGGCAATGCGCAAGCGGTTTTCCGCTCCGTCGGCGCGGAAAGAGGAAGATGTCACGCTGATCAATCACGCTGTTCCGCAGGAGATCCCGGAAAAGGGCTTCTACTATAGCCGCAACCACTGGTGGGTACACCAGACCGGCCCGCGGCAGTTTCGGCTCGGCATTGAGGCAGGTCTGGCTCAGGCGCTCCAGGGAATCAAGGGGATCGTGTTCCCTGCTCCTCAGCAACGTGTGCGCAAGGGACAGGCATGCGTTTGGATAGTTGTGGACGGCGGAACGGTGCCGCTCGAGGCCCCTCTTGACGGAGTAGTCCGGACAGTGAATTACGGATTGACGGCCCAGCCCCACTTGCTCCGCACGCAGCCTTTCGAAGAAGGCTGGTTCTTCGAGTTGGAGGCCGACGAAGCGAATGCGGTGGCTATGGAGCTGATGAGTGCCGAGGAGGCACAGCCGCGGTTCAGGAGCGATCAGACGCGGCTCCTGACGGCGCTCACGGGGGCCATGCGCGGCAAGCGCCCATCGGTAGGCCTCACTCTCAACGATGGCGGGGAACGGCTGGAGAGTTTCGTCGATATCCTCGGCCCGACGCGTTATTTTGCGCTGATCCGCCAGCACCTGGGAGGAAACGTAAAAAAGTACTGAGTACTGATCAGGTCGTTTAGGCTGTTAGGCTGTAGGCTGTAGGCTGTTAGGCTGTTAACCGTTGTGCCTTGGCCGGATCAAGGCACCCTGAACCTTCTGGGTCTCCACCATCCTCAAGTCGCACTTGTGAACGCCCGAGTTATCCGTGAGAAATACTCTGGTCGCCGGATAGTGCAGACTCCCTGCGTCGGCCAACTCAATCGCCCTGTGCTTCGCGTGGTTTCTACTGATTTTCTCCAAATGCCTAACAGCCTACAGCCTAACAGCCTATAGCCTATAGTCTACAGCCTGCCTACCTGAGTAGTTACCAAAATCCTACCCAACCTCTCACTCAGTACTCAGTACTATCAATAGGATGTTCATGATAGGATGCAACGTCAAATGCGATATTTCCACACGCTAACTTTCCGGGTGATTGTCGGTTCCTGCCTGCTTTTGATCGCCGTATTCGGCTTCTATACCTACTTCGCGGTGAGTTACCACACTACGCGGGTGATGAGCCAGGTTTGTGACAGCGCCAGCATCCTGAGCGACATCATCAAGAATTCCGCTCACTACAGCATGCTCAAGGCGCGGAGTGAGGAGGTCAAGGAAACCATTTATGGCATCGGCCGCGTGCCTGGAGTCGAGATCCGGATTTATAACAAGCGCGGTCAGATCATGGTGTCTACCGACAGGGGCCAGGAAGGGAGAGTGGTGGACATGAGCGCGGAAGCGTGTAATGTCTGTCACGACAGCACAAAACCTCTGGCCAAGCCCCTGGATTCGGTCCCTTCGAATCAGCGCTTCCGGTATTATATGGGCCCCGAGGGATATCGCCTTGTCGGGCTCATCAATCCCATCCGCAACGAGCCTGTTTGCTCGAATGCCGACTGCCATGCCCATGCGCCGGACCAGACGGTGCTGGGCGTACTGGATGTGCGCATGTCTCTGGAGAACATGGACGCCAACATCGAGCAGGCGCGCTGGAAGCTGATCTTGTACGCCATAGTGGGCACCATCGTTGTGATGCTTGCGTCGACCCTCTTTTTGTCTGTTACCGTGCACCGCCCGGTGCAGAAACTTCGAGAGGGAACCCGGCAGATTTCCGCGGGACGTTTTGACTACCGGATCCCGCTTGTTTCGAGGGACGAGATCGGCGAGCTCGCGCTCGCTTTCAACGAGATGACTGAAAGCCTGCAGAAGGCCGAGCAAGAGAACCGGCTATGGTCGCAAACACTCGAAAGGCGTGTTGAAGAGAAGACCGCGGAGCTGAAACAGATCCACGAACAGATCCTTCAGATCGAAAGAATGGCGTCGCTTGGAAAACTTTCCGCGACGGTGGCGCATGAATTGAACAATCCGCTGGCGGGAATCCTGAATTACCTGAAACTGATCGAGAAAAGGCTCAGAAAAACGGAGCCGTCGCCGGCTATGCAGTCATCGCTCGAGGATCTGGAGCTGATCATCGGCGAAGTCAAGCGTTGCGGGAATATCGTGAAAAACCTGCTCTTGTTCTCCAAGCGCCAGGTTGCGGAGTTCAGCCTGGTGCCTGTGGCAGATATTGTGGACAGGGCAGTTCGTTTGATGCAGCACCACTTCAAGATCTCGAACGTGAATTTCCAGTCCGAGATCGCCATCCCGGAAGCAACCCTGATGTGCGATGAAAGCCAGATTCAGCAGGCGCTGATCGCGCTGTTCGTCAATGCGGTTGAGGCCATGCCGGAAGGAGGCGATCTCAAACTGAAGGTCATGCGGAATGCTTCGGGTGGCATCTGTATGGATATCGCCGACACGGGAATCGGCGTTGCCGCCGAAGATACCCCTCATCTTTTCGAGCCGTTCTTCAGCACTAAAAAGGATGGAAAAGGGGTTGGCTTGGGCCTGGCAGTCGTTTACGGTATTCTTGAGCGTCATAAGGGGACAGTCTCGGTGCAATCCCAGCCGGGCAAGGGAACAGTTTTCACGCTGTCTTTCCCGCCCGCTGAGATGAATCCTCTCGGGGTGGAAAACAAAGCAACACCTTCATGAGTTATTGCAGGGTGGCAAGGGTTTTATGAACAATCGGACATCCATTCTCATTGTTGACGACGAAAAGATCGTGCGGGAGTCTCTGTCCAAATGGTTCCTCGAGGACGGTTTCCGCGTCGGGACAGCCGAAGACGCACCAGCGGCGCTCCGACAGCTTCAGGCGCAGCGCTGGGACATCATCCTGCTCGACATCAAAATGCCGGGCATGGACGGCATGGAGTTGCAGGGGCGCATCCGCGAGATTGATCCGTTGGCGGCGATTATTTTCATTACTGCGCATGCTTCGGTTGACTCTGCCGTTCAGGCGCTCAAGGCGGGCGCTTTCGATTATGTGACCAAGCCGGTTGACCCCGACTATTTATCCCATCTGATCCGCAATGCCATCAAGCAGCGGGCGCTCCTGCAGGAAAACATCAAACTCAAGGAGCAGATCGCGGAGTGTCCCAAGCTGAATGAAATCATCGGTGAATCCCCGGCCATGCAGCAGGTTTTCGAGATGATCGAGACGGTGGCCAAGACCGAAACTACGGTCATGCTCCGCGGAGAAAGCGGCACCGGCAAAGAACTCATCGCGCGCGCCGTTCATAGCAACAGCGAGCGCCGGTACTTCCCGATCGTGACCATTAATTGCGGCGCCATGCCGGAAGGGGTGCTCGAAAGCGAGCTTTTCGGCCACGAAAGGGGAGCCTTCACCGGCGCGCAATACCGTCGCAAGGGCAAGATTGAACTTGCCGATCAGGGGACCCTGTTCCTGGATGAGATCGGCAACATCGGCATGAAGACGCAGGTGGATCTCCTGAGAGTGCTCGAGACCAAGCAGTTTGCGCGCGTCGGCGGCAATGAAATCATCAAGGTCGATTTCCGGATCATATGCGCCACGAACAAAGATCTTGAAAAGGCGGTCCAGGACAAGACCTTCCGGGAGGATCTCTACTACCGCTTGAACGTGTTTACCATCTTCGTGCCTCCGTTGCGTGAGCGCAAGTCGGACATCCCGCTGCTCGTTGACTATTTCGTAAGGAAATATGCGCACGCCATGGCCAAGCCGATCGCTTCCATCTCACCGGAAGCCATGGATGTTCTGGTGCGCTACAACTGGCCGGGGAACGTGCGCGAGCTGGAAAACGCGATTGAACGGGCGATGGTCGTGGGCAAACTCCCGGCGATTGTCCCCGAGGATCTGCCCTTCCGCCTGTCCGAGAAAAACAACATGCCACACAGCGGATCGCTCGCGTCGGTCGAAAAAATCCACATCACCCAGGTGCTCGAGCAGAACAACTGGAATATATCGCGATCAGCAGAGATCCTCGAGATCGACCGCGTAACTCTCTACAATAAGATCCACAAATACGGTCTGAGGAAACCGTAGGTGCCAGAAGAAATCCACATTCTCCTCAGAGAGGGTAGATGGCGGGACGCCGATCGCGCATAAAGTGCTTGGATGCTGAACACTGTTTGAGCAGGGAAAAATCCAGGTCGGCATAAAGAATATGATCCTGCCCTGCGGGTGCGCGTGCGATGACTCTTCCCATTGGATCGGTCACAAACGATTCTCCTGCGAATGTGAGGCATTCTTCCGGACCAACCCGGTTGGCCAGGGCGCTGAAGTAACCGTTCTGGAAACTCGCCACCTGAAGTTCCGCTTCGAAAACTCCTGCCGGCCATTCGCCGACGGATCCGGCCTGGGGTACGACCACGATTTCGGCGCCCTTCACTCCCAGGGCCCGAGTGTACTCCGGGAAATGCCGGTCATAGCATATTGCCACTCCGAGGCGTCCGAGCGCAGTATCAAACACCGTGACGCCATGATCACCCGGATGGTAGAAGTCCGTTTCGTGGTAGCAAGGACCTTCCATGATGTGAATCATGCGCGTCACACCCAGCAGACGCCCGTCCGCATCCAGCACGGGCGAAGAGTCGTAGGTACACTCGCCGTCGCGTTCATAGAGGTTGAGGACGGTCACAACACCATGACTCCGGGCAAGGCCTGCAAATAATTCGGTCGTCGGCCCCGGGATGGTCTCGGACCAAGGTGGATGCTGCTGACTGCGCCGTTGCTGCGGGAAAAAGCGGAGAAATGCCACCTCAGGGAAGACGACCAGCTGAGCGCCCTGGGCTGCGGCTTGCTCGAACGCCAGTACGCCCCGCTGAGTATTCGATTCCCGATCGGGCGTGGCATGCTGTTGAATCAGTGCGATCTTCATATCTCTCCTTGTTGGGGCAAGTATACCTGCGTTTTGGCTGAAGAAGTACTTTACCCACGAACTCTAGTTGCCCCAAGGGCCGCCGAACTGTATATTGGCGCTTCACGGGTTGCCCCGGATGGCAAGAGTCGTTGGCTGCATATGAATCCTGGAAACACAGACACCGCTGCTGCCCCAAAACTAACGCCATTTACCTGGGTGGCTACCGTAGATGCATTCCATCGCATGCTTGAAGTTCTCGTGCCCGCGTCCCGCATGGCGATCGACATTGAAGCCGACAGCCTCTACCACTACTTCGAAAAAGTGTGTCTGATTCAGATTTCCACGGATCGGGAGACTTTTATCCTGGATCCCCTGGCGGTCAAGGACCTGAGCGCAATCGAGCCGATCATGGCGGACGCAGCGGTCGAGAAGGTTTTCCACGCGGCCAACTATGATCTCTTCTGCCTGCGTCGCGATTACAACTTCTCCTTCAAAAACCTCTTCGATACCCATGTTGCCGCGCAGTTCATGGGATACGAGCAACTGGGGCTGGATGCGCTCCTGGAAAAACTGATGGGAATTGAGCACTCCAAACGGCGCCAAAGGGACGACTGGTCGCGCAGGCCGCTCGCTCCCAAGCAGTTGGAGTACGCGGCCATGGATACGCACCACCTGTTGCAGCTCCGCGACTTGCTCGAGCATCAGCTGCGGGAGAAGGGGCGCCTGCCGTGGGCTCATGAGGAGTTCGATTGCCTGGCTGAAATGGAAACCCAGGACAGGGAGTTTGATCCGGAGGGATTTCGTCGGATCAAGGGGAGCCGCGACCTGCCCCTGCTGAAGCTTGCCGTCCTGCGGGCTCTCTATTTATTGCGCGACCGCTACGCACGGGAACTGGACGTCCCTCCGTTTAAGGTCCTGAACAACTCGATTCTGCTCGATCTTGCACAACACCCGCCCCGTTCGCCGCGTGAGATGTTCAAGCGACCCGGCATCTCTTTCCGAGTGGCGCGCCGCTTCGGTGGAGAGGTTTTTCGGGCCATTGAACGCGCACACACAGAAGATTCTGCTGCGCTTGTGCTGCCGGCGCGGAATGCCGGCAAGGCACCTTCACTCGAAGCCAAGGCACGATTGGAAGAGCTCAGGCGCTGGCGCCGGACCAAAGGGGAAGAACTGCTGCTACACGTCGGCGTCGTCTTCCCTGGAACCCTGCTGGAAGCCCTGGCAGCGTTTCCCCCCTCAGATATGGCCGCTCTGGAGCGCATCCCCGGCATGCGCCGGTGGCGCGCCCACGAATTCGGCCAAGACATCCTCAGGATAATTCATCATAGTGAATAATGCGCTGCAGCCGTCAATTCCCGGGTGTGGCGATTGACGATTGACGATTTACGATTGACGAATGTCGGGAGGGAGTGACGATTGACGATTGACGATTGACGAATGTCGGGAGGGAGTGACGATTGACGATTGACGAATGTCGGTTGTTAATTGGATGGAGGTGATTGTGTGTTTTTATGGATTTCGACATTAATTTGTTGGCTCAAAATGGGGGGAGTGGGGTTAGGAGAGGGCATGCAGGCTGAAATCCTGAAACGGCGAACAAAGGAATATGCCCTTGCGATTTTGCGGATCGCGGCCAGATTGCCGAGCGATCAAGCAAGTAATATTCTCGCAGGACAACTGATGCGAGCCGGAACATCAGTTGGGGCGAACTATCGTGCCAGTTGCCGTGCAAGATCGCGGGCCGATTTCATTGCCAAACTGAAAATCGTTGAGGAAGAATGCGATGAATCACTTTATTGGCTGGAATTGCTGATTGCCAGCGGTCAAGTCCAGGAAACAGCATGCGCAGAGTTAATGTTCGAAGGAAGCCAGATCCTCTCAATGATCGTAGCCTCGATCAAAACCGCCCGTTCCTCTCAATAACAAATCCGATACCACCGTTTCACCCTCAATCGTCATTCCCTCCCACCATTCGTCAATCGTCAATCGTCACTCCTTCCCCTCATTCGTAAATCGTCACTCCCTCCCCTCATTCGTCAATCGTCAATCGTCAATCGTCAATCGTCAATCCTTCCCCTCATTCGTCAATCGTCAATCGTCAATCGTCAGTCGTCACTCCTTCCCCTCAATCGTCAATCGTCAATTCCTACGATAGATCGTCAACCCAGCCACATGCTGGATTTGGGTGTACAATGGGGCTTATGCGGAGCCGAGCACGGTGGCTTTACCATCCGGTTACGATTTTTCTATTGATGCAGATCCTTTGGGTCATGCTCATGATCATCTGGATCCGCTGGTACCTCGAGAACCATGCCCAGATGCGCCAAATGGAACAGCAGCTCGCATCCCAAGCCGAAGCGGCGCGGCTGCCTTGGCTCCCTCTTCTTCAGGGCGGCGTGCTGCTGACGTTGATTTTGGCCGGGGCGACCGTCATCTTCATTTACTGGAACAAGCAACACCGCTTAAATCAGATGCAGCGCGCCTTCGTATCGAACGTCACTCATGAATTGAAATCTCCTGTTGCGTCGATCCAACTGGCGCTTGAGACCATTGCAATGCGCGAGCTTTCGTCCGGGCAAAGGCAGGAGTTCCTGTCGATGATGCTCGACGACACCGAGCGCCTCATCACCCTCATCGACCGGATCCTGGGCGCGGCACGCATCGAGAAAAAGCGAGGCAGATACAGCCTGGAACCGGTCAGCATGCGCCATTTTATCGAGGAGGTGCTGGAGGAGGACCGCCACCTGTTTGAGAAGGACGGCCACAAGGTGGTCCTCGAAAAAGGCGGGGATGCGCGTGTCGCTCTCGATCGCGCTGCCATGCACATGGCTTTGGCAAATCTGGTCGAAAATGCAGCGCGGTACTCACCTCGCGGTTCAACGATACGTTTGCGGATGCACCGTGATTTGCGCCGATGCCGCATTGATGTCATTGACAGCGGAGTCGGCATTGCGCGTAAGAATCTGAACCATATTTTCAAGATGTTCTGGCGCGGGGAAGACAGCCGCGTTTCAGGCACAGGGCTGGGTTTGTACATCGTCCGGCACATCGTAAGAGACCACAAAGGCAAAGTCTGGGCAACCAGTCCCGGACCAGGCCGCGGTTCCATCTTTAGCGTAAGCCTGCCGCGGGTCCGCCGCTATTGGGGCGTGCCGCCCCGCAGAACCTCCGGCGCCCCGGTGGAAGGCCGGCCATGAGGCCCTATGGCGCTTGAAAGTGAGAGCCAACCCGTGATCCTTCTGGTCGAGGATGAAATCAACCTCGCCCGGCCGCTGTGTTTTAACCTCGAGCAGGAGGGCTATCGGGTGTGCGCGACGCCGAGCGGACGAGAAGCGCTCCAGTGGCTGGACCATGAACATTTTGATCTGATCATCCTGGACGTCATGATCGAAGAGATTGATGGTTTCGAGGTCGCCCGCCGCGTGCGCAGGCAGGATCAGAAACTCCCCATCCTGATGCTCACAGCCCGCACGGCCGAGGCCGACCGCGTCCTGGGCCTGGAGATCGGCGCCGACGATTATCTGATGAAACCGTTTCACCTGCGCGAGCTGCTCTTACGCGTGCGCCGCATGCTCCAGCGCAGCTGCTGGTACGCTGATGCAGCCCAACCGCAACGGATCATCAACATCGGCTCCTACTCGGTCAACTTTG
>Ga0315284_10001193_pt1 | contig 36762 bp, 44 predicted proteins | sample YL17G09_16_MG_FD_203696 | JGI IMG/M metagenome (GOLD analysis project Ga0315284, IMG submission 203696) | Sediment microbial communities from Yellowstone Lake, YNP, Wyoming, USA - YL17G09_16 | ecosystem: Environmental > Aquatic > Freshwater > Lake > Sediment | place: USA: Wyoming | collected...
TCCCCCTAGTCGTAACAACATCAATATAATACAGGCTTCCTGAAGTCCAGCTCAGAGAAACATTGAGCCAACCATGGCTGCTGAGCCCGAGATCAAAGGGTTTGGCGAAAGGTTGAGACGTGTGGTTCACATATACTGCCGCGACATGGATTGCGACCTTTCCGACATTGTGAAGGTACAAGTCAATATTGCCTGTTCCGCTGTCAAACCACGTGTCCTCTATGACGAGACGCTCGCTCATGTTCTCTCGCAGATTCAGAGTTATGACATACGTTGCACTTGTTGCAAGAGCCATAGCCGCCACTGCCACCACGGTAAGCAACAGATTGCTCAAGACAGGCGTTATCGCCCGACTATCACGCAACAGCCTCAGTTTCCGTCGCATCTTGCTCGCCTCACAGAAATAACTCCAGGGCGATGTAGCCGCTCAGCATCAGAATCAAGCTATGCTTCAACCCTGCGCTCACCGTTCCATCTCCCATTTTTCCAGCAACTAAACCTCCAAAGAAGGCTTGAACCACGGTCATGTGGAAAAACAGTCTCTGCGTTTGCTCTGGCGACATGACTGCGTTGCCGAGTATAGGTAGGCCTTCTATGCTGACGAAGAATGATTTGAAAAGCAGTATGATTGTGAAAAGGAAAACAAAGAAGGCCACGTAGATTATCGCGATATATGGTCTAGTTTGGGTTCGGCGTTCCTTGTCCAGTAGCAGTGTGGTCTGTATGAATTTGCCCATTGGATCAAAAACCTTTTCTATACGTCCTCCAGAGCGGCTTGCCTCAATTATCATCGGTACAGTTCTCTGTATCAAAACCGTGTTGACACGGTTGCCCATATCGAGAAGTGCCTGTTCGAAACTCATACCCCATGAGATCTGTGCAGTCATTTTCTTCAATTCCGCAGTCAGTGGGCCATAGTCTCGTTTTGATGCTTCTTCCAGCGCCTTAGGCAGAGTCATACCTGTTTCCTGAGCCTGAACTATGCTTCTGAAGAGATCAGGCAGATGCTCATCTACAGCTTTTCTCCACTTGTAATCAATGTAGCTTAGCACAGCGGGAGGAAAGACAGCGATTATTATGGCAAAGAAAACAAGTTGATCAAGAACCGTGGCGGCTGTCCCGAACTCGACATAGGCAAAGACAATTATGGCGATAGCTATCAAAATGGAAGCAACCCACGTGATCTTTTTTGTTTTCTTGTCTATTTTCGGCATTTTGTCTCTACCATTTTGGTGTGACAGCATCCAGGATTATCAGGAACACTATTGCTCCTAACGGGAGTCCAATGTAGGTCAGCAATCCAAGCAAGAGATCCGGGCTAAGTAAGCCTAGGCTTCCGCCGCCAAGCATAGCCATGACCGCAAGCATTATGACGAGAAGCAATGGACCCGTCAAGAGCAGCACAACGTAAAACTCTGAAAGAACAGATAACGTGTCTGAGAACTTCTTTAGGCTTATTCTTTTGAGTTTCATGTATTGTCGCGACTTTTCATGAAGATATGCAGTCGAATTGCTGCCAGAATGAATTGTGGAAATGAATCCTTCAAGGAGCTCGCGCAGTCTTTCTGAAGGCGTTCTCTTTGAGGTTCTCTCAAGAGCTGAAATAATGTCCAGTCCAAAAAGGTTGACGTTCCTCACTACATCGTTGGCCTCTGCTGAGATAGCTAGAGGAACGCTCAGATTTGAAAGCGAATAAAAAATCTTTTCAGGAGAGACTCCGGCACTTGTGAGAATTGCCATGTAGCCCGTTGTGAATGGAAGTTCATCATCCAACTCTCTTCTGAGCTTGTCTGCTCGATAAATCGGGTACGCATAGAAGCCAATAATTAGAAATGCGAATGTGAATAAGCTTCCGCCAACGCCAAATAAGATGGCTGGCAAGAACTGGAGCTTGAAGACAAAGAAAAGCAGAATCGGAATTAGAGCCAAAGCCGCAGCAGATGTCAGTAATGCTGCCAAAACTGTCAAACTGATGTATGCTCTAAAGTTGACTTTTACTCCTGATTTCTGGAGATTTGTGTCTAAACCCTTGAACAATGGCAGTATTTGTCCTATTCTCTTTCCAATGACTTGATAAGCTATTGATTGCGGGCTTTCAAAGACTAGTTTATGTTTGTCTTCAGTTCTATTTTTGTGCTTCTTGACCAGAGCCGTTTTCAGTTTTACTTTTAAGCGATTGAAAAGTGTTCGGATTCTCTGAATGGCTCTGTTGCTTTTCATTTCAATCCAACTCTGGCCTTTTGTAGTACACGGCTTGGATTGGCATAATACTCTCTTATGACGTTGGCCACTTCGCTGTGGCGTCGAATGCCTTTGTGAACTATCCACTCTAACACGGTTCTTCTAGCCTGCAGTTCGCGTCTGATTTCTTCTATGCTTGTTCCCAGTTTCTTCACATGTTTTTCCAAAATGGAGCTGTGACCTGAGAAGACGAATTCGTCTTCCTTGGGATTCCAGTTAAAAATCTCTTCAGTTATGAAGTTCTTCGTTTTCGGATCAAGCTCCACGATCTCAGTCGTCGTGTTTGTTCTTCTTGCTGGTCTGCCGTTGATTTCTGTTCTTGTAACGACCATTATTACGTCGGTCATAGCTATGAGCGGTTTTGGTATGTTCATGGGTTCCGATTCTAGCCTGTTGATCACGGCTTCAACTGATTCAGCGTGAATTGTGCTCATTCCGAGGTGTCCTGTTGCCATGGCCTGAAACAGAGTGTAGGCTTCTTCTCCCCGCACCTCGCCGACGATAATGTAATCTGGCCTCTGTCTAACTGCAGCCTTCAACAAGTCAAATAGAGTTATTGAGCTGCTTTTCTTCTCATCATGTCCAAAGCCTAGTCTTGCCACTGACGGGATCCAGTTTTCATGTGGAAGGTTAAGCTCTTGGGTGTCTTCTACGCTTACTATTTTCATTTCTGGTTTGATGAACATCGACAAGCAGTTCAGCATGGTTGTCTTTCCAGCTGCCACACCGCCTGCCACTATCACTGAGGCTCTATTCTCTATAATGTACCAGAGATACGCTGCCATCTCAGAAGAAACGGTTTTGAAGGCTATCAGGTCTGAGATGGTGAGCGGATCAACTTTGAACCGTCTGATCGTGAATGTTGAGCCTCTCCTTGTTATCTCACTTCCATAGGTTAGCTGAATACGACTGCCTTCCGGAAGTGAAGCGTCTAGAATTGGAGCTGCTATTGAGATGTTTTTTCCTGCTAAGTATGCGAGTCGGATTATGAATGAATTGAGTTCTGTCTCATCTTTGAAGATTATGTTCGTGGGCAGCGACTCGTAAACTCTGTGCCACACGTAGAGCGGGATGTTTACACCGTCTGCTGATATGTCTTCAATTAGTTGATCTTTCATTAACGGATCAATTTTGCCGTAACCAATGAAGTCTCTTACAATGTAATATACAAGTTTGTCAACTGCTTCAGGAGGAATCTTGATGTGATATCTTTTGATTATCTCTTTCGTTTTTTCTCTCAGATAGGTTTCTGCTCTTTCTTTGGTTTCAATGTCTTTTAGGTTTACATTTACTTCTTCCATCAGGAAGTTTTTGATGTCGCATAGCTTATCTTCTTCATCTTTCTGCAGAGTGGGCTCAAAAATTTCGTATCTGGTTTTCTGTGTTTCCGGATCTTTAACTATGGCAGCATAAACGTACGGCTCTTGTATTGGGTAGATCTCTCTGAACACAGTAGGTTTTCTATTCTCCTCTTTTACCAGAATCGGCGGCGTTTCCTCTGCTTTCTCTAGAGTCTTTACTGTTCTTTTGCTCGTCGGCGCAATCCTCCTTGGTCTAGACCCTGCTATGTCTCAACGTGAACTATACTGTGTCGCAAGTCTTAATAAGCGCTATGGATGCCTAATATTTAGCACCCTTAACAATAAATAAATCAAAGGCAACCCCCACTCAGAGCATGACCTATAATGGAAAGAACCAAGAAAAAACATTCAGGAACCAAAAAACGAGCCGTGAAGTTCTGTCCTAAATGCGGATCAACTGACATATTCTTCGCTTCAGGATTACCTCAACTTAGATCAATATGGGACTGCAGAAAATGCGGTTACCGTGGAGCGCTCATCCTTGAAGACGGCAAGCTGGCCGCAAAACTTGAGGAAGAATACGCAAAGAGAACGGTGCAGGAATAGTCTTACTCGATAGTGGCATGTCTTCTCTTCAAGTCTGCTTCTGTGCGTCCCATTCGATGCATCAGTTCCACGATTAAGCTGTCCAGAAAAACCATGCTGTTGTTCTCAAAGATGCTTCCAAGCGGCGTTAAAGGTTCACGTTCACCAATGATCTGTCTTGCTAGGTAGTCTTCTTCCTTTGGCATTCCTGCTTTGGTTCTTCCCTTGATCGTTACTACCAGATCAGCCATTTGTCCCAATTGTGATTCTGGAAATGAAGTGATTGCGACAACGGTTGCGCCGATATCTCTGGCAGCTGAGCTTGCAGTTAGAACCATCTTCGTGGAGCCTGTGCCTGAAATGGCAATGAGCATGTCGCCTTTCTCAGCGGCAGGTGTGATGGTTTCACCGAGAAAATAGACATTAAATCCCAGGTTCATGAGACGCAGGGCGAAGGCTCTGGCGACAAATCCGCTTCTTCCCATGCCTACAGTGAATATTTTTTTCTCTTTTGCCTCAAGTAGGAGGCTGATAAAGTGTTCCACTTCTTTCAGGTTGAGCTCTTCCATGCATGCTTTGATGCTGTCTATGATCTCTTCTGAAGCCGCTTTAAGCCACTTCAACTTTTCTAACTCCGAGAACCCATTACAAATGAGGCTGAATTAAAAGTTTTGTGGTTCAGAAAATCCTCAACAAGTCGTTCAACGCTGGAATTGGCAAGTACCAGCGGACATAAATGGCTGTTGCAACGATTCCGATCGTTATCGCTATTAGAGCGATGTCGCCTTTGTGCATTTTAAGTGTATAGAGATTTGTGCGTTTCTTGGTGGCTCCCCAAGCTCGTGATTCCATGGCCTCGGCCAGTTCAAGGCTTCTGCGGATAGCACTCACAATGAGCGGTATGAGAATGGGTATGTAATTTCTGATTCTTTTCAGAAAGTTTCCTCGTTCAAGTTCCAAGCCTCTGGCTTTCTGTGCGTCCATTATCGTCTGTGCTTCTTCAGCCAAAACTGGAACGAAGCGTACGGCGGTTGTGAAGGCGAAGACGATTTCGTAGGGCACACGAGTCTGTTCCAAAGCTAAACCTAAGTGATCTGGAGAGGTTGTAAGAAAGAACACTGAGAAAGATTCAACGAGCACTATGAAGCGTAAAGTCATTGCTAAAGCGTTTTCCAAGTTTTTTCCAGTGATCACGTAACCTGCGCCAATGACGGCGACAACAAAGTTTGTGAGGAAGATTAGTGTGGCTAGGAAAGCTGCTCCACGCATTGATCTGAGCCACTCGCGTCTGACGCCTGCTAGCAGAACGAATGGTATCTGCATTAGGAAAAGCGCTATGAGAGGCAGTATTTCCGAATACATTATTGCCACGGCAAAAATTGAACATACATATATGAACTTGATTCTTGGGTCCAGATTGTGAATAGGCGAGTAGATTTTGCGGAATTTGAGTCCGTTGAAGACGCTCATTTGGTCCCCCGCTTCAACATTTTCAGAATGATTTCTTTTGCTTTGTAGACGTCTATGATGTCTTTCGGAAGTTCTAACTCTGGAAGTTGGGTGGATAGTTCAAGGAAGATTTGGGCTATCTGGGGCGGCACAATGGAAGCTGCTGCCAATGTCTCTGGATTTGTGAGAATTCTTGATGCTTCGCCGTCGTCCACTATTTTTCCTTCTCGCATCAAAAGAACTCTTGGATTGCATTCAGCCACAAACTCCACGTCATGTGTTACCATTATGACGGTTTTTCCCTGAGTCTTCATTTGCAGGATGAATTGGCGGAGTTTCTCTTTCTGCTGATAGTCCTGTCCTATTGTAGGTTCGTCAAGTATCAGTGTTTCCGGGTTCCATGCCAATACTGAAGCGAGAGCCACTCGTTTCCTTTCTCCTCCGCTAAGCATGAACGGAGAGGTCTTTCTGTACTGTGTCAGGTTCAGAAGGTTCAGCGCCCAGGTCACTCGACTCTCCACGACACTTTCTTCAAATCCGAAATTCCTCAAGGCAAACGATATCTCTTCTTCAACAGAGTCGCTGAAAAGCTGATGATCTGGATTTTGGAAGACAAACCCCACATTTCTCGCCAGTTTTGCCACACTGACTTTAGTGACATCAACTCCGTTGACCGTTACTTGGCCTTTCGTCGGTTTCAGCAAACCGTTGAAGTGTTTAACCAATGTAGTTTTTCCAGCACCATTCTGTCCCATTATGGCCACAAATTCCCCATCTTTTATGGTTACTGAAACGCCCCTGAGCGCTTCCACGTCGTTTGGATAAGTGAAGGAGATGTTCTTCGCCTCGATCATGTTCTTGCCAAAGCCTCCTTCACAAGAGCAGCCATTTCTTCCGATGACAGCGGAACAGTGTCGCCTAATCTTATCTTCTCTTTCGTAAGTATTTGATAGAGGCGTGTTGCCTTTGGAATTCCTATTCCGACTAGGCGAGCTTCTTCGGAACGGAGTATTTCTCGTGGGTCTCCATCTTGAACGATTTTTCCCTCATCCATTATGATAATGTGACTGGCGTATCTGGCTGTCAAATCAAGTCTGTGTTCAACAAGCACAACGGTTATGTCGAGTTTCCTGTTTAGCTCGTAAATGACTTGAAAAATTTTCTTGGCGCTCAACGGGTCGAGGAAGCTCGTGGGCTCGTCCAGTATCACGACTTCCGGTTGCATGGCGAGAACTGAAGCTATAGCCACACGTTGCTGTTGGCCACCAGAAAGCTCATGAGGAGCCCTTTCCCTCAACTCATATATTCCAGTAAGCTTCATGGCTTCGTCCACCCTTCTGCGCATCTCTTCTCTCGATATGCCCAAGTTTTCGAGTCCGAAAGCCACATCTTTCTCAACAGAAAGGGCAAACAGCTGATTCTCAGGGTTTTGGAAGACAAGACCAACGTGCCTTGCGAGTTCAAAGATTTCATGTTCGACAACGTTCAATCCTGCGACAGTTATGCCGCCTTCAAGTTCCCCCTGATAAAAGTGTGGAATGAGTCCATTGAAGCATCTGCAAAGAGTTGTTTTTCCACAGCCGCTTGGACCTGTAATGAGGGTGAATTCCCCTTTCTCTATTTTTATGGAGACGTCTATGATTGACGGTTTAGTGGCGCTCGGGTATGCATAGGTGACGTTTTTTGTTTCTATAACTGCCATGCCTTGGTTGCCTGCCAGAATATCTAAGCGGTTTACTCGCCTCATTTAAGAGTAGCTACTTATTATTGTTTAACCAGTTTTTCCTTAAGAAGCAGCAAACAACGCTTAAGCGCTGTTTCAACATCGCCAGCACCGTTGGCACCTGCAGCAGTGGCGTGTCCACCGCCCATACCGTGAATAAACTCGCCCAAAGGCTTTGCAATGTCTTTGCCCAAGTGCACGCCTGTTTGTTTATGAAATTCGCGTGTGGCGCGCAGACTGACTTCCGTTGTCTCGTTCTTCTGTCCAGCCAATGCAGCCACATCTGCGCCTAAGTCAATCAGGGCTCGAGCTGCTGATGCCTGATATGCGCTGACGTGTGAGAGTGCAACTATCCATTTATCAATCTTGAAGAGTTTGGCCCTTCTAGAGGCTTTGAGTCGTGCTACCTTTTCAGAAAAATCCATAGGCAATGAGAGTAGCGGAAGCGTTTCTTGCACATTCACGCCTGAATCTATCAGTCCAGCAACGTTCTTCATGGTGTTCGAGTTAGCCAACACGAAGTGTCGCGTGTCAAAGGCTGTGCCCAGAAACAGAGCCTTCGCCTCGTTTTGACCCGGCTTGAGGTTTACCTGCTTATAGAAACCGTATACGATTTCACATGTTGAGGAAGCTTCTTCGCTGGTTATGCAGAGTGTGGCAAGCTGCAAAGTCTCAGGATGGGGTGCATGGTGATCGATTACTATGATAGGCGCTTTGCCTGTTCTAACCTTTTCAGCCAAACTATCCAATTGTTGAATCGTGTTTGTGTCAAGAAGAATTATGACGTTCGCGTTTTCCGTGTTAGGCTGCTCTTTCACGTCTATCGTCAGGTATTGGAGCAGATGCTTTGAAAGTCTGCTTATTCCATGGGCTGCTCCTATCTCAACTTCAATGTTAGGTCTTGTTTGCTTCAATAAGCTGCTGAAAGCATAAGCAGAGCAAATTGCGTCTGGGTCAGCGTTATGATGGCACAATAATACGACTCGTCTGGCACCTAACGTGTCAAGGATTCTGGTTATTTCTGCGAACGACACGCTAGTTCCCTCAGATATTTTTCAGATGAACTGAAGGCTTCCTTCATGGCTTCATCTGCAAGTTTCTGTGCCAAATTTTCCATTAATGGGGACAGATCAATATCTACATCAACAGCCAAGGTGACGGGTTTTGTGCCTTCTAACTCAACACTTATGTTCAGTGCTTCTATATTCTTTTTGGAAATCTGTGAATATACGTATTTCCTCGCTGCCTCCTCGACGATAACGCATAGCTGTTTCGTTTGTTCGCTGGTCAACTCTGGAATACCTATATGCTCCAACAAGGTTTCTCCTAAAACCGCAACAACTAAGGTTGTGTCATAGGCGGCACTGGGCTAAGGTCTTGTTGAAGTTTTGTTTGCAGCTCTTTCAGTTGGCTACGCACACGTTCTTCTTGTTTTCCCAGAATTGTGACTCTCGTGTTGAGCAAGTCTTTCCTTTCAGCAAGTTCCGTTATTATCTTGGTTTTTTCTGCCTTTATCATAAGCGAGCCAGTCGCTTTGTATATGACCGCGTCGTCCGCCAGTTTTTCAACTTCGGTTGAAGCTTGATTGGTCTCTGAAAGCTCAAGCTCCATTTGTTGCTTCTGCGCCATTATTGATTGAAGAGTCTGCTGAAGCTGTTGTAAACGTAACAACCGTTCTTGAACCTGAGGCGGAAGCCCTGAAACTTCATCACTCACGTTTATCCTTCCCGTTCTGCACAGCAATAAGCCAAGTCCCTAATAAAGCATTTTCTAACAATCCTTAACATTCAGACAGACGACATTTCAGTATTAGACCATGCGACACCTTTTCAAAGAAACCCAAAACATTACTTAAATATCACGCAAACTTGACCTAATCAACATTGATATCCGCTAGGAAGGTTTAAATAAAATCTGGGTTACTTCGTAGTTAGCTTAAATAACATTCGGAAGTCGACAAATGTCAGAAGAATTCCGGCACATGCTGCGAATAATAGATGCTGACGTAGACGGCACGTTGAAATCCGTCTACGCACTGGCAAAGGTGAAAGGAGTAAGTCTAAACCTTGCAACAGCTATCCTGAGAAAAGCTGAAGTAAACCCCGATAAAAGGGCAGGTTTCTTGTCAGAAACTGAAGTTGAAAAGATTGAAGAAATAGTCCAGGACCTAACAAAACATGGGTTGCCATCATGGTTTTTTAATCGAAGAAAGAACTTGGAATCTGGGAAAGATGCGCACCTCATTAGCGCTGATCTTGTTCTTAGGACGAAGATGGATATTGATGAAATGAAGAACATAAAATCTTGGCGAGGATATCGTCACGCTTACGGATTAAAAGTCCGAGGACAAAGGACAAAGACCACTGGAAGAGCTGGAAAAGCGCTCGGGGTTAAGAAGAAAGATCTTGTCGCAAAGCAAGCTGCAGCGAAGAGTGAGTAGTTATGGGCGATCCGAAAAAACAGAGAAAGAAGTATAATACCCCCAAGTTTCCGTGGCGTACCGACATCTTGCAGGCAGAACTCAAACTTTTAGGTCAATATGGCCTTAGAAACAAACATGAATTGTGGCGGCACGAAACTTCCCTTTCTAACTTTAGAGGTATCGCACGTTCTCTCATTGGCAGATCTGCTGAAGAACGAAAGCGAATGGAAGACGAACTGCTGAGGCGGTTAAAGAAAATCGGGATTCTAGATGAAACAGCGGTCTTGGATGACGTGCTAGACTTAGCTATAGAGGATCTTTTGGAGCGTAGACTGCAGACAATCGTTTTCCGCAAAGGTTTCGGAAAGACAATACAACAATGTCGTCAGCTCATAACTCACGGACACATCGCAATTGGCGATAGACGAGTTACGATTCCAAGCTATATTGTGGCAAAAGAGGAAGAACCTAAAATAACATATACGCCTAAAAGCCCCATTGCAAACCCAAGCCATCCGCTGCGCCAGACAATATCTGTTGCCCCAACAACTGCAACAGGGACAAGCAAAGAAGAAAGGGAGAAAGCACAATGAGTAGCAGTAAGAGGAACGAGAAATGGGCCGTAGTTCACATTCTCAGTTCATACAATAACACTTTGATTACCATAACGGATATTTCAGGTGCCGAAACCATAGCTCGAACATCAGGCGGAATGTTCGTTAAAGCTGACCGACTAGAATCGTCACCTTATGCTGCAATGCGGGCAGCTAGTGCCGCAGCTGATGTAGCAAAGGATAAGGGGATAACTGCCATTCACATCAAGGTGCGAGCTCCAGGCGGCTCAGGACCGAGAACGCCTGGTCCAGGTGCACAAGCAGCCATCAGGGCTTTGGCAAGGGCAGGTTTCAGGATAGAACGTATCGAGGAAATCACACCTGTGCCACATGATGGAACACGGAGACCAGGTGGCAGAAGAGGAAGAAGAGTCTAATCAGCTCGCATCGTTCTTCTGGCAACAGAAAAATTGAAATAATGCACCAAGATTCTATTGAACGGCACGGCAGATATCATGGGCTGTTATGGAGTGTCCAAATAAGTGGAAATAAAAGTGCTTGAGAAAAACGATAAGAATTTACGTTTGCTTATTCGAGATGTTGATACTCCTTACATGAATGCCTTGAGGAGAATAATCACTTCTGAAGTTCCCTGCATGGCAATAGATGAAGTTGTAATCTTGGAGAACTCGTCTATAATGCAAGACGAAACCATATCTCACAGACTTGGATTGGTTCCCCTTAAAACCGATCTAGACAGCTACAACTTGCCTGAAGAATGTGAATGCAAAAGCGAGTTTGGCTGTAATCTCTGCAGAGTCACACTCACATTGGACGTTGAGGCAAAAGACGGAACACGCACCGTCTACTCAAGCGAACTAGCTTCAGAAAACAAAGAAGTAATGCCTGTAAGCGAGAAAATACCAATAGCAAAACTAGCGAAAGCGCAAAAGCTTCGGCTAGAAGCTTACGCGAGACTCGGCAGAGGCAAGAACCACGCTAAATGGCAACCAATTTCGATGTGTGCCTACAAGTACTACCCAAAGATCGAGATCTCAAGCAGGAACTGCGATGCTTGCGGGAAATGTGTGGAGATATGTCCGAAAAAAGTTCTGGCTGACAAGGACAAGAAAATCGAAGTCGTGAACCTGGAGGCTTGCACGCTCTGCAAAGATTGTGTTGATGCCTGCCCAAAGGATAAGAAGGCAATAAGTGTCAGCTGGGAAGAGAACACATTTATATTCAATCTAGAATCTACCGGTGCTCTTCCACCTGAGCGAATAATGGAAGAAGCCATCAAAACTCTAGACAAGCAATTGAAAGAGTTTGAAAGTCACATCAAGGTGAGAAAGAGTGAAGAAAGTTAAAACGACAAACCCTGAGCTCATCGAGCTTATCCGTTTTCTAAGAAAACAGAGCAAGGAGAATGAGGTGGAAATCTGGCGAGACCTTGCGGAAAGGCTGGCAAAATCGCGAAGAAGCCGCCCATCCGTGAATTTGAGTCGTCTGAGCAGGTATTCTGAGAAGAACGAGACAGTTGTAGTTCCGGGGAAAGTGCTGAGTACAGGTGAGTTGAGCCACCCAATAACAGTGGCAGCCTTTGCTTTCTCTGAAAAAGCAAAAGAAAAAATAGGTGCCGTGAACGGCAAAATCCTGTCCTTCCATGATTTGATCAAAAAGAATCCGAAGGGATCAAACATCAAGATAATTGGGTGAAAAAATGCAAACAGCAACCAAACAAGTCGCAGTAATTGACGCAGAAGGCCTTGTCCTGGGAAGGATGGCTACGTACGTCGCTAAGCGACTCTTGAAAGGCGAAGAGATAGTTATCGTTAACGCTGAAAAAGCTATACTTTCCGGGAAAAAAAGAGGAAAGATAGCTGATGCGAAAGAATTTCTTGGTGTTGGAGCACCTGGAAGAGGACCGTTCCATTATAGGAGACCTGACAAAATAGTCAGGAAATGCGTGAAAGGCATGCTTCCAAACAAACGGCCCAAAGGCAAACAAGCGTACAAGAGACTCAAGGTTTACATGCAGATTCCAAAAGAATTCAAGGATCAAAAAACGGAAACATTCGTAAACGCCCAAGCCAAGAAGCTTACATGTCCGTATTTCACGGTTGCTGAGTTTGCAAAGGAAATAGGATGGAATGCAGGTGAATAATTATGCCAGTTAAGAAAGTTTTAGTTGTTAGTGGAAAAAGAAAAACCGCCATAGCGCGCGCTGTCGTCAAATCTGGTATTGGAAGAATACGCATAAACAGAACCCCACTGGAAATTCTTGAACCGGAGATTTCTCGTGAGAAAATCAGAGAACCGCTTCTGCAGGTCGGAGATGACGTCTGGAAACAGTTGGACATCGATGTGAAAGTATTTGGAGGAGGTTACATGGGGCAAGCAGAAGCTGCAAGAATGGCTGTGGCAAACGCTTTGTTGAAATGGACCAAGAGCACGCATCTTCGCACTGCTTTCGCTGAATATGATAGAACAATGATCGTTGGAGATTCGAGGAGGAAGGAACCCAAGAAATCTGGTGGACCTGGCGCGCGAGCAAAAGGGCAGAAGAGTTACCGATAGATTGAGGTTTACTGCATGATCATACCTGTAAGATGCTTCACTTGTGGCAAGCTGATTGGTGACAAATGGGAAGAGTTTGCCCGAAGAGTCAAGGCTGGAGAAAATGCAGGCGAAGTCTTAGATGACTTAGGAATCAAGCGCTACTGCTGTCGTCGAATGCTGCTATCGCATGTAGAGATCATGGACGAGGTTTTGCGGTTCTACGAAGAAGCTGAAAGGAGAAGAGAAGCAAGGAACGCTTACTAGAGCAAGTGAAAAGGAGAAAGCCATGTCAACGATTATTGAAGACATTATTGCGAGAAAAGTTTTCAATAGCCGTGGCGAGGAAACAATAGAAGTTGACATTGTAACAACGTCTGGATTCGGCAGAGTATCAGCCCCTGCTGGAAAAAGCCGAGGAAAGGCTGAAGTAGCCTATTATCCGCAAGGCGGCGTGGATCAGGCAATAAAGAAAGTTGAAGAGCTTGTAGCTCCCGAAATTGTTGGTCTGAACGCTGATTTTCAAGAAGAAATTGACAAAACTTTGCACGAGATTGACGGTTCAAAAGACTTCAAGATAATCGGAGGAAACACTGCATTTTCCATATCGCTAGCCAACGCTGAAGCAGCTGCAAACTCCAGCGGGTCGCTCCTTTTCCAGTATCTGGGTGGACGCCTAGCGAACCAACTTCCCTATCCGATAGGAAACGTCATCAGTGGCGGACAGCACACATATGGGAAGACTCCTGACATGCAAGAGTTTCTTGTTCTACCGCATGGCGCAGGTTCCTTCATGGAGGCGGCATCTGCTAACGTGCAAATTCATCGGAGAGTTGGCGAGGTTTTCAAAAAGAAGAACAAACTGTTCAACGGTGGAAAAAGCGACGAGGGAGCATGGGTATCAAGCATGAGCGATCTGGAAGCTCTGGAATCGCTATCAAACGCATGTGAGGAGGTTGGCGGCGAACTGGGATTCGAATGCGGTTTAGGGTTAGATGTTGCAGCCTCTTCTCTTTGGAATGGCAAAGGAAAAAGTTACATTTACGAGAGGGAACGGAAGAAACGGAATACTGGTGAACAGTTGGACTTTATCCTAGATCTTATCAAGAAATATCATCTTTCTTACGTCGAAGACGCTTTTCATGAGGAAGATTATAAAAGCTTTGAAGAACTTGCCAAGAAAGCGAAGAATTGTCTTGTCTGTGGCGATGACTTGTTCACGACGAACAATGAGAGGTTAAGCCGCGGAATTAAGATGAAAGCAGCTAATGCCATCATAATTAAAGTGAATCAGATCGGGACGCTTACAGAGGCGTCAGAGACAGTTGAAATGGCGACGAAAAATGGGTATGTGCCTATCATGGCGCACCGCTCAGGTGATTCGTGCGACTGGCATATTGCACACTTGGCAGTGGCGTTCAAATGCCCTGTAATCAAGACAGGAATCGTTGAGGGAGCGCGAATCGCCAAGATAAACGAACTAGTGAGAATAGAAGAATTCCTTGGAGATAGAGCTAAAATGGCTGGTCTCCCAATGCTATGAGGAGGAAGAAAAATTTGTCAGAGGACGAGGAAATCAAGAAAGAAGCTGAAAACGAGATAGAGGCAAAGCCGTTGGATGAAGAGCCGAAAACTGAACCTCAGACTGAGGCTCCAGTTGAGGCTGAGAAGTCGGAGTCAGCGCCCATTCCAGCGGATGAAGGGTTTCTGCTTGCGCGAGACACTTTGCTATCTGCGGGAATACATATTGGAACGAGAATGAAGACATGGGACATGGAGCAATTCATATACCGTGTCAGACCTGATGGCCTATTCGTGTTAGATGTCAAGAAGACTGATGATCGAATAAAAGCAGCAGCGAAATTTTTGGCACGGTTTGAACCAGGCAAGATCGCGGCAGCTGCATCAAGACTCTATGCTCAAGAACCGGTCAAGAAATTCTGCGAAACAACTAAAGCCACACCTATAGTCGGACGTTTCATTCCAGGTCTCTTATCAAACCCGCTGTATCCAAACCGTATCGAACCCGAAGTGCTGATAGTATCTGATCCAAGAGCAGACGCTCAAGCAGTCAAAGAAGCAGCTTCGGTAGGCATACCCGTCGTCGCGCTATGCAGCACGGACAACGAGTTCGTTGGAGTCGACCTGGTTATCCCTACAAACAATAAGGGCAGAAGAGCGCTAGCGGTAATATATTGGCTGTTGGCAAGACAGGTGCTCCGTGAAAAAGGAGAACTTGCGCAAGATAAGGATCTGCCGTCAACAATAGATGATTTCGAGGCGAAGATCTCCAAGGAAGAGGAGGAAATGTAAAATAATGGTGAAGGTTCGGCTTCCTTGTCAAGCCGGAGCCTTCTACGAAGGAACAGCTAGGTCGTTAAAGCAGCAAATTGATGAATGTTTTCTTCATGAGCTTGGGCCTCAGAAGCTTCCAGTGGTGAATGAAGCGGGTTCAAGGAAAATAGTTGGGCTCGTTTGTCCACATGCGGGCTACATGTTTTCAGGTCCAGTCGCTGCTCACGCCTACTATCAGCTCGCATTAGACGGTAAACCTGACATAATAGTCATTTTTGGTCCAAATCACACGGGATATGGTAGCGCTCTGTCTCTCATGAATGAAGGCGCGTGGCGGACGCCGCTTGGCGATGTTGAAGTAGACAGCGAGACAGCCAATAATATTTTGCGCGAGGCACAGATAGTGGATGTTGATGAGTCAGCTCACAGTCATGAGCACTCTATTGAAGTTCAGCTTCCCTTCCTCCAGTACCTCTATGGTTCAGGCTTCCAAATCGTGCCTATTTGCTTCCTGATTCAGGATCTTGCATCTGCCCGAGAAATTGGACAAGCTGTGGGCAGAGTTCTAGCGGGCAAGAATGCGCTTGTTATAGCGTCTTCGGATATGTCGCATTATGTGAGTCAGGAAAAGGCTTCCAAGAACGATTTGATGGCTCTCGCGGCTGTTGAGTCGATGGATGAAAGCAAGTTCTACTCGGTCATTGAAGCTTATGGTGTTAGCGCCTGCGGCTACGGTCCGATATCTGCCTTGATTGCTGCCTCAAAAGCTATGGGTGGAAAAGAGGCAAAATTATTATGCTATAAGACCAGTGGAGATGTAATTGGCGACTATTCCAGCGTGGTCGGATATGCCGCCGTCTGTTTCACAAAATAGTGGTGAAAAATGGGGATCGTTGCTTCAGCACCAGCGAAGATTATACTTTTCGGAGAGCACTTCGTCGTCTATGGGGAACCTGCTATCGTTCTCGCCATAGACAAGAGAGCATATGTGAAAGCAGAAAAACGCAACGACACCAACCTCCATGTTCGCTCCACAAACCTTAACCTATCAGGAAATTTCGAGAAAAGCACATTCAAAATAGAGCATGGCGACGCAAAGGAAGCAAAAATGAAGTTTGAGCCTATCCGACAAGCAGTCGAGAAAATACGCGAAAAATGTGGACAAGATATCGGTGTGGATATTGAGATTAACTCAACTATTCCTGTTGGTGCAGGATTAGGTTCTTCAGCAGCTGTCGTGGCAGCCTCAACATTGGCTGTAGGTACTCTTTTGGATGTGAAATTGTCGAAGGAAGAAATCTTCCGCATGACGTTTGAGGCGGAGCAAGTGGTTCATGGAACTCCCTCCGGGATAGATCCTGCAATTTCCACGTTTGGTGGGGTTCTTCTATTTCAGATGGATACCGGTTTCAAGCCGCTGGACGTTAAGATGGATCTGCCGCTTGTCATTGGTGACACCGGTGTTGAAAGATCTACACGTGTCCAAGTTGAAAGAGTTAGAGAAATTGTAGATAACTTTCCGCGGATAGCTGAACCCATGATGAGAGCAGCTCGCGAGATCGTTTTGCGAGCTATTGACGCGTTTAAGGAGAATGACCTGAACACGCTTGGAGAACTCATGAACATGAATCACGCTTTGCTTTACGGTGTTGGTGTTTCAGAGGAATCTTTGGAATGGCTTTCTTATGCAGCGCGTAAAGCTGGAGCTTTGGGCGCCAAACTTACTGGGGCTGGCGGTGGCGGTTGCATGATTGCCTTGTCTAAAGATGAAAAGCTTGAAAAAGTCTTGGAAGCCATTCAGAGAGCAGGCGGAAGACCATTTGTGGCCAGAAAGACCGATGAAGGTGTAAGGATTGAGTGAAGCTAGAACCGTGGTACTAAAGATCGGCGGTTCAGTAATCACAGACAAGGGTTCGGAGCTTGCGGCTCGAACGCAAACCATTGACCGATTAGCTGATGAAGTGCAGAGGGCAAACGTGAAGAACCTGATAATTGTTCATGGAGGCGGCAGCTTCGGGCATCCCTCTGCTAAAAGAAATTCCCTAATAGAAGGTTTCAAGAACCCAAGCCAGATAGCTGGCTTTGCTGAAACCCATCACTACATGACAGTGCTCAACGGTTTAGTGATGGACTCACTCATTGTCCACAACATCCCAGCCGTTAGCATTGCCCCATCATCATGCATAGTCACAGAAGACAGAAGAATCAAAACTTTTGAAGACGCACCCTTACGAATGCTTTCAAAAACTGGTTTGTTGCCTGTTCTTTACGGAGACACAGTCATGGATACGAAGCTGGGTTTTACGATACTTTCAGGCGACCAGTTGGTCTCCGCGATTGCGACGAAGTTCAACGCTCAACGAATAATCATGGGTGTAGACGTGGACGGTCTGTATGATGCTGATCCAAAGGCTGAAAAAACCGCCAAAATCTTTTCCCATTTAACATTAGCCGAACTTGGCAAGTTGCAGGGCAAGCTTGGCAAATCTATGGCGTGCGATGTCACTGGTGGAATGTTTGGAAAAATCGCTGAGCTCCTTCCAGTTGTGGAAAAAGGCATTCCTGTCACCATTGTGAACGCGACAAAACCAAATTACGTTTATAAGTCTCTCAGAGGAGAGAAAATCGAGGCAACGATAATAGAGAAGGAATAAGCGCTTGGCTGAACAAACAAAGAAAAGAAAAGCAGACCACATTAGAATTGCCTTAACCCAGAATGTGCAGGCTAGGCGAACGACAACCGGCTTTGAAGACCTTTTTTTCGTTCATAGGGCGCTGCCAGAAGTTAGCAGAAACAAAATAGATCTATCTACCACGATACTGGATCACAAGTTTTCTGCGCCGTTGATTGTTGGAGCAATAACAGGCGGAACTGGAGAGGCAACAAAGATCAACGGAACCATAGCTGAAGCTGTGGAAGAGCTTGGTCTAGGAATGGGTGTAGGAAGCCAGCGAGCAGCTATACAAGACAAGAAATTGGCAAAAACCTTCGATATAGTGAGAGAAAAGGCTCCACATGCCTTCTTGATAGCAAATATAGGCGGAATACAACTTGTCAACGGATACGGTTTGCGAGAAGTGAAAAAAGCCGTAGAGATGATTGACGCTGATGCTGTTGCAGTCCACATGAACCCGTTACAGGAAGCTGTTCAACCAGAAGGAGAGACAAACTTCAAAGGAGTTCTTGAAGAAATAGGAAAAATCGCAAGTGAACTTGGCAAACCAGTTATCGCTAAAGAGACTGGAGCAGGAGTCGCCGCTGAAGATGCGGAAAAACTTGAAAGTGCAGGCGTCAAAGGAATAGATGTGAGCGGCGCAGGCGGTACAAGCTGCGCGGCTGTTGAATATTACCGAGCAAAGGGGCAGACGTATGGTTCTCAGAGAAGGTTGGGTGACGTTTTCTGGGACTGGGGAATGCCTACCGTCGCAAGCGTTGTTGAGGTTTCCCAAACTGTGAACATTCCTGTGATTGCTTCAGGAGGCATTCGAAACGGAGTAGATGTCGCTAAATCCATAGCTCTTGGAGCAAGCTTGGCCAGTTTTTCGCAGCCTGCATTGCAAGCAGCAGTAAAAGGCGTTGAAGAGACAAAAACCATGCTGTCACTTCTGGTAGACGAGTTAAAAAATGCCATGTTTCTTGTCGGAGCAGAATCAGTGAATGGCTTACGAAGAGCGCCAACGGTTGTGACAGGCAAAACTGCTGAATGGCTAAAAATGCGAGGCTTCGACATTGAAGGCTATGCACGGAGAGGGAGAAGCTAAACCGTGGACATCGAGACCTTTCTTGAAGAAAAAGCCGCCCTGATTGACAAGGCTATAGAGAAATACGTTCCGAGAGCATTCTCAAAGAATTCAGTTGTCTTCAAGATTAGCCCGCCTCATTACGCATACAACCTTGAAACATTGAACAAGGCGATTGCCGAGCCGATCTGGGAGTTTCTCGACAGAGGTGGAAAAAGATGGCGTCCCGCCCTCTTTCTATTGATCTGCGAAGCTTTGGGCAAAAACCCTGATGAATTCGTAGATTTCGCCATTATCCCAGAAGTGGTTCATAATGGTACTCTGATGGTGGACGATATTGAAGACACTTCTGAACTTCGAAGAGGGAAACCGTGCACGTACAGAATTTACGGTTTGGATATTGCGATAAATGCTGGAAATGCCATGTACTACCTGCCATTGCTTTCCCTTATAGAAAAGAAAGAAGGAGTGTCAGCTGAGAAACTTTCCAGAGTTTACGAGATCCATGTGCAGGAAATGATCAATCTCAGCCTCGGTCAGGCTATGGATATTGCTTGGCACAGAGGTCTAGCTAACGCGGACAAGATAAGCGAAAAGGACTATTTGCAGATGTGTGCATATAAAACTGGTACTCTGGCTAGGATGTCTGCCAAAATCGCAGCTGTATTGTCTGGAGCAGACGAGAAACTTGGGGAAAAACTTGGGCATTTTGCTGAAAGCATAGGCGTGGCTTTCCAAATGCAAGACGACGTGCTGGATCTGACGAGTAAAAAGTTTGAGAAAGGCAAAGGTGGACGAGGGCAGGATATAACTGAAGGAAAGAGAAGCCTAATAGTCATCCACACTCTGGCGGTGGTAGACGCTAAGAATAAACACAGACTTATACAGATTCTCAACATGCACTCCTCTGATCAAAAACTTAGAGATGAAGCCATAGCCATTATGCAAAAATGCGGATCTATCGAGCATGTTAAGCAGTTTGCCCGAAAGATTGTTGCGAAGAGCTGGAGCGAGGTTGAGAAGCTTCTACCTGAAACTGATGGAAAAGAAAAGTTAAAAGCTTTCGCGGATTTCTTGATTGAAAGAAAAATCTAGATTTGAAGAAGTGCATTATATTTGACGGCAAAAGGAAACGTTGAGCTCAGAGAAGAGATTCGAAAGATTGCCCTATTGAATGCTGTGAAGCACGATGGAAAAGCCCAAGCAGGAGCGGTTATCGGGAAAATACTGGGCGAGAGATCTGAGCTAAGATCTAAAGTCAAAGAGATTTCTGCTCTGATCAATGAGGTTGTTGTTGAAACTAACAAGCTTTCTCCAGATGAGCAGAAGAAAATCGTTGAAGAGAAATGGCCTGAGGCTCTTGTAAGGGAGAAGGTTGAGGAGGAGAAACACCTTCCACCTTTGCCGAATGTAGGTAAGTATGCTCAGGTTGTCACTAGATTCTCACCGAACCCCGATTGTGTTTTGCACTTGGGATCTGCCCGAGCCATAGTCCTGTGCTATGAATATGCAAAGCTCTACAAGGGTAAGTTCATCCTTCGTTTCGAAGACACTGATCCAAAGATCAAGCGACCCGTTCCAGAGTTCTACGATAAGATTCGTGAGGATTTGGCTTGGCTTGACTGCAAGCCAAACGGGGAGTACATTCAGAGCGACAGAATCCCACTGCACTACGAATATGCTGAGAAATTGCTGACAGAAGGCAACGCCTATGTTTGCACTTGTCAACCAGAAGCATTCAGAAAGAGGACACTAGCCAACCAGCCATGCCCTTGTCGGAACTTGACTGCTGAGGAGAATCTGAAAAGATGGCAACGAATGCTTAAGGGCGCCTATGAAGAAGGCGCCGCTGTTCTTCGCGTGAAGACAGACCTAGACCATCCTAACCCCGCAGTTCGCGATTGGCCTGCAGCACGTGTCATAGATGCCAAGAAGCATCCTCACCCAAGAGTGGGAAGTAAGTACTACGTCTGGCCATTGTATAATCTCGCATGTGGTGTAGACGATCACTTGCTGGGTATAACCCACATTATTAGGGGAAAAGAGCATCTGACGAATCAGGTCAGACAGGAATTTATGTATAAGCATTTGGGATGGAAGTATCCTGAAGCTATTCATTATGGAAGACTGAAAATCACTGGAGCCTATCTGAGCAAATCCAAGATAATTCAAGGAATAAGAGAAGGCTTATTCAAAGATTGGGACGATCCGAGGCTTGCCACTTTTGCAGCCTTGAGGAGAAGAGGCGTGACACCTGAAGCGATAAAAAAGATGATAATTGACATTGGTCCAAAGACACAGGATGTGGTTCTAAGCTGGGAGAACCTTTATGCTTACAACAGGAAAATTCTGGATCCGACGGCTGAACGATTCTTCTTTGTGCAGAATCCAATAGAGTTGACTGTCCAGAAAGCGCCGAAAGAGTTTGACGTGAAACTTCATCTTCACCCTGAACATCCTGAAAGAGGTTCAAGAGAATACATCATAAAACCTGAAGGAGAAAATGGTGAGGTGAACTTCTGGGTTTCAAGCAAAGATGTTGATGGTTCAAAGATTGGAAACATAGTCCGCTTGATGGAATTGTTCAACATAAGAATCGAGAAAGCAAACATTTATTCAGCTGAAGCTTCTTTCATGAGCGATTCCTATGACGATGCAAAAAAGACAAAGGCACAGCTTATTCACTGGATACCTGTTGGAAAAGATATGCCTTGCAAGGTGGTTATGCAAGACGCTACAGTGATTGAAGGTGTCGCTGAAGGCTTATGCAGAGAGCTCAAGCCTGACATGATGATACAGTTTGAAAGGTTCGGCTTTGTGAGAATAGACGATGTTGGAAAGAAGCTCACGGTTTATTATTCCCACAAATAATTCTAGGAGAATGAAAACATGCGGAAACAGGACAAGATAATCATATGGTCAGCTTACTTTGATTCCGCGAAAACCCGAAAGAATGGGAGACGCGTGGTCAAGAACTTGGCAGTGGTCTCTCCGCGAGTTACTGAGATTAAGGATGCTGTCGAGAAGCTTCGGCTGAGCTGTGAAATTGTGGCGGATGTTGCCTACCCCAAGACGCCTTGGCTTAAGACTGGAATGCTTCTCGTTCAGAAGAAGCAGTCAAAAGACAGAACCATCAGTGAAATCGCAAAACTATTGCTGAAAATTAGAAGCGCTACAGCGACTACAAAATAGAGTAATGGTTAGCTCTTTTCTTCGCCAATCAGAATGGCGTTCAACATCCCATGTTGTCCTGGTCGTGAAGTAACCCGTGCTAAACCCATTGAGGTTTCGACAACAGCGCCTTTGGTTATTACGCCTCTGCGGTTGTAATCGATGTTCGCAGGGTTCTTGGCTACGCGTGTGATCTCAACCTTCGTTGTTTTTCCAGTTTTCGGATCTGTTACGCAGACTTGTTTGTCGCTTAGAATTTTGATTTTTTGTGTTCCTCCTTCGCCTCTCGCAGTCTTCCGTTTTGTTTCGCCCATGGTGGTTTCTGCTGGGAAGGAGCCTAGCTCAAATCGCCTCTTTTTTCTGTATGATATCCTTCTGCCGCCAGAAGGCTTCTTCTTGCGTATGCCACCGTGCCAAACTGACACTTTTAAGTTCTCCTACGTAATTAGTTAGGGCGTTGATTATCATCCGTTGTTTTGAATATAAACCTATCCGTTTTGCGGTTCAGGGCTTTCTTGTCTCGGTATTCCGTCAAAAACATGTTTAAGCTCCCTTTTCATGATCGACGTATCATGGCTCAAGGCAAAATAATCTGCAAAAAACTCGGTTGTCTTAAGAACTGATGAGCGCCCACTTCTTTCGCTGGCGATTAAACCCATATCTTTCAGCATTTTGATGTGACCATAGGCATGGTGTCCTCTCACATCTATTACTCTTTTTTGAATTACTGGCTGCCTGTAAGCTACATACGACAGAGTCTTCAGTGGGCCTATAGAAAGTAGTGGTCGGTTCACAAGCTTCTTGACGTGCGGTGTGTAATCTGCTTTCAGCTGCAAAACGTATCTTTCGTCTTTCAGTTCTAGAATCTCTAGAGCCGTGTTTCTGGTTCCATAGCTCTGCATGAGTGTTTTTGTCAATTTGATAGTCTTATTCTTGGAACGCGTATTCAAGACTGAGCATAGTTCGTTCACGTCTAATGGACGGCCAGCCACGTATAGTGCTGCTTCAATAAGAGACAGCTCTTGCTGCATCTTTGCTGCAGCTTGGTTTTCCTGAGTGGATGCTTCAGGGCTACGCGCTTGTTTTCCCGCTTTCTGCAAGGTTCAAAACCCCAACGGTTATGTATATTTCCTCAGAGTCCTCGTTCTGCCACAAGTTTATTTTGCCATCTTGTGCCAAGAAAAGCAGCAATATGAATGTGCGTACGGCTTCAATCCGGATCATTCCCTTAGTCAGAGAGGAAAATTCTATTATGCCTGCTCCTTTCACCCTTTCAACAAGCTCTGCATATAGTTTTTCCATAAGGGACTCAATTTCTAGTAGGTAGAGGTCTAGCTGCGGCATTATTTCTGAGAAAGTCGGCAAGATGGGTGCTTCAACAGGCTTCTGCAGGCGTATCAGTATTTCACCTTTCAAAACTTCGTCTAAAACTTCCAGCAGATTTCTGATAGTTGTTGAAGTTAGCTCGTGTCTCAGAGGTAGAAATAATGGTGGTGGAACAAAATCCTGCGAAGGTTTAGGTAGTGGCGGCGGTTCCTCAAGTTTCAACAGTAGTTTAGACTTCATTAGGTATATGAGGGCTGAAGAATCTAAGGCTACGCCTGATGCTCTGAAGTCCACGTGTCCCGTCTTTTCCATCTGTTGCAGGAACGAAGATAGAAGATATGAGATGTTTATGTTCCATGGTGTGAGTTTTTCAAGTTTGTTGAATTCAAACAGAATGTTCCATGGCGGATGGAGGTAAAATGGTCTTTTTATCGTTACTGATGGCATCTAGCTCGGCACCTCCAGAAGGTTGGCAGCTACAACGTTTGACACTCCGTTTCGTTCGTAGACTCCGTAAACTTTCTGCGCCTTGTTTACCATTTCAGGTTTAAGCGTGATGGCTATGAACTGAGTTTTCTCTGATTCTTCCAGAAGCAGTTCTGCCAGTTTTGACACGTGAAAAGCATCGAGATGCGCGTCTACCTCATCGAGTATGTAGAATGAGGCAGGAGTGAATTCTTTTAAGGCAAATATGAATGCGACAGCTGCCACTGATCGTTCGCCACCACTGGCTCCGTTCACCACTATGGCTGGCTTGTTTGGGAATTGGACAAGCATGTCGATGCCGCCGCTGAAGGGTTCATCCGGCTTTTCAAGCGTGAGTGTGGCGGTTCCTCCGCCTGCGACTTTTGCGAAGTATTTTTTCAGGTTTGTGCTGATTTTGTCGAAGGCCTCCATGAAAACTCTGCGTTTCTTCTGCTCGATCTTGTCCATGAACTGGATGATGGCTTGTTTCTCTTTTTCGAGTTCGTTCATTCTTATTGACAGTTCTCTATAGCGTGACATCTGTTCAGCATAATGAGATAGGGCGAGTTGGTTTATGGCGCCTATTCGTTCAAGTTCAAACTGCATCATCTTGATTGATGTTTCTGCTTCCTCAACCTGTTTTGGTGTTACTTGCAGTGGCTGTTCGTGGCCAAATTGTCTGAGCTGGCTTCTGTATTGCTCCAGTTGTAGCAAAGATGATTGAATGTTTAGCTGAAGTTGGTTAAGCAGTCTGTCGGTCTGCTCATATTCTGAATCGACTTTGCGGAGCTCTTTGTCTATCTCGTCTATCTGGCTTGTGAATTTCTTTGACTCTTCCCTTGCCGAGAAGACGCTTTTGGAAAGTTCAACACGGCTTTTTTCCAGTTCAGTCAGTTCTTGTTTCAGTGCTTCTCTTTCTCTTAGCGCCTCTTCAATGTCCTTCTCCACTTTCCTCAGCTGTTGCTCTACTTTTCCAAGCTGGATCTTTGAGTTTTGGTATCCAACTCTCAGAACGTTGTCAAACTTTGACTGGAGCGTATCAATCTCTGTCTGGTATGTGCCAAGTTTCTGTCTCAGGGTAATGTTTTCTTCGGCAAGTTTTTCTCTTTTTACTTCCATTTCTTGGATGCTTCCAACGTCTATCTTTCGCCGGAGTGCTGCGAGTTCTGTTTGAAGTTTTCTCATTTCCTTTTGGATGTTGCTTCTTTCAGCTCTGTGAACCCACATTTGTGACTTTTCGGTTTCAACTTCCTTTTCCAAGCGGACCATGAGGCGTTCGACACGTTTAACGTTCGAGTTTGTCCGTCTGACGCTTCTCTTGACACGTGTCAGTTCTCTATCAAGGGTGTTTATTGCGTCTTTGAGGCGGGCGATTTCAACTCTTGTTCTGTCTATTTCTTCTTCAAAACTAGTTATGTCGCTTCCTCTTCTCGAAAGGTGGTGTTGAAGGGCGTTAACAGCTTCATCTAGGCTTTTGATGGCGGCGTCACTTGGGATGATTGTTGAGAAATCAATCGGAGCACGGTAAAAACCTATTTCAAAAACGCCGCCAGTCTCATAGAGGTCGCCGTTAACGGTTACTGCGCGGTGGCCTTCACTGGAAAGGGTGAATGCTGTTTTGTCATCGGAAACAATGAGCGTGTCTCCGAAGATGAAATGGACAGCAGGCTCATACGCCTTGTCATATCTCAAGAACACTGGAGCTAGACCTTTGACGCTTTCCTTTTCAGGAATCTTGGAATGTTTCGGAGGCGTGGTTCCTTCAAGCGGAATTATCTTTATTCTTCCCAGTTTCATCTTTCGCAGGGTTTCAGTGCAGGTGAAGGCAGCGTCAAAATTTTTCACAACTATGGCATCAAGCCATCCTGTGGCTGCTGCCTCTATTGCACGTTGATAGGGTTTGTCTATTTTCACCAGATTGCGCAGTCTTCCGTGGACGCCTTGAATGACGCCTAGATCGCCTAGTTCTTCTATGCTTCTGAGCGCTTTTTCCTCAGAGGCCACGGTTTCCGCTAGTTCTCTTTGGGTGACAAATTCTATGACTGCTCCGCGTGCTGACTCCGCTATTTTTCCGGCTTCAGATATCTCTTTTTCAACAGCTTCTCTTTGAACGATCTTGCGTTCCAAGGTTTTCTCTGAATCTTTCAGTTGCGCTTTCTGATCCTTCTGTACTTTTTCCAGTTCGCTGAAAGATTTTTCCAGTTCTGTAAGAGTAGTGGCGAATCTTTGCTTGCGTTCGCTCAGGTCTTTGAGTCGTCTTGTGCGTAAGTTGATTGCGGTTTGGTTTTTGATGTATTCTGATCTCAGAAATGTGAGTCTTTTGTAATTATTATCTAGGCCTAGTTCGATTTCGCGGATTCTTTTGCTATTTTCTCCGAGGCTTTCCCAAAGTTGAGTTGTCTCTTGTGCCAGAACATCGTGTTCGGCCTGTTCTGTGTTTATCTGGTTCAGAATGTGGTCATATTCGTTTCTGAGTCGCTTGATCTTTGTTCGATTTTCGCGGATTTCGTTCCTTATTGACTCGTATTGCTGCAGGCTGTTTTCTCTGACTTTCTTCAAGCCTTCAAGGCTTATCTTGCCTGAATTGATTTTTGTGGTGAGTTCGGTTTCTTTTGCTTTTATTTCGCCGATGCAGATCTGAACTTTGAGTACTTGTGAGCCGCCTTCTTCAACAATCTCTGAGCTTAGTTTGCGCCATTCTCCTTCGATCTCTCTTCTTTTTAGCCTTTGACCGTCCCGCAGCCCTCGTATTTTTTCAACTCGGCTTCTCACTTTGTCTGCTTGTCCCGAGTTTTCTTCCATTCTCTTCTGAATCTGAGCCATTTTATGCGAAATCCGGACAGTTTCGAACTTTTTTATCTCGTCACGAATGAAGTTCGCTCTCAGAAGTTCATTGCGTTCTCTTTCCAAGTCATCAAGTCTTTTCTGTACTTCGTCTATTCTGCCCATAGCCGTACGTATGGATATGTCTGCCATGCGTAGCTTTTCTTCAGCTTCAGCTTTTTCAGCATCGTATTGACCTATTCCAACAAGATCTTCGATGATTTTTCTGCGCTCTGACGGAGAAATGTCTGTTAAGCGAGTTATCGTTCCTTGAGGAATTATGTTTTGGCTGGTGCTACTTATTCCAGCCATTGAGAGTATTTCAAGACTGTGTGTTCTTGAGATTCTTCTTCCGTTTAGTCTGTAGACGCTTTGACCGTTTCTGTATACTTCTCTGGAAATTGTGACAGTCGTGGTGTCTACAGGCATTCGCCCGTCTGTGTTGTCAAACTGTATTATGACCTTGGCCATTTTGGCTCTTTCAAGCCCGGATTTTTCTGAACCGTGAAAGATGAGCTTGGCAGCTGTTTCCGCACGGAGCCTTCTCGTGCTTAACTCGCCAAGCGAGAAGAGGAAAGCGTCCAGAATGTTCGTTTTTCCGCTTCCGTTAGGACCTGTTATGGCGGTGAAGCCCTTATCTAGGACTACTTTAACGGTGTCTGGCCCGAATGATTTGAAGCCTTTAAGCTCTATTCTCTTGATGTAGGGCATTTAGTCTGCGTCCCGGCCCTTTTTCTGGAAGATGTAATCTTCTCCTTTAGACCATTGTGTACGGATGTTTCTATAAAAATTATTGCTTCGTGAAACCATGGTGTCATGTGGTTTTCTGCTTCTGCCTTCTGAGTTTCAAGCTTTGGCTTTCAGTCATTTTTCTTATGAAATCCTTCACGTTTTCATTGCTTCCGTAAACAAGAAGAGAGCCGTCTGCCTGAGCTTTATACGTCACCTCAGACTGTTGAGCCAGCATTTTCAGCTTTTCCGATGATAGTTCCTCTAAAGGATTGACACGAATCCACTTCTGCCCTCTTGGCATACCTGAAATAAATCTTGTTTCTTCTTCCTCTTTTTCGGGCAAGCGTTTTCGAGCATCATTCAGCCGTTTCAGCCACTCATCTGCATACTCACTTCCAAACGCTTTCTGTCCCTCAGAGATCAAATAAACTTCAAGATTGGCCAAATATTCCTCAATCTTCTGAACAGCTTCTCCATAACACTCATCTGCCTTGGAGATTCTGATGACTGTTCTAGCTGACTTCAAGTTGTTCATAACTTCTATTGGAACTGGGCGTCTTTTCTTACGAAAATCAGCAATAAGCTCTTCGAGAGTTTTCCAAACGGCCAAATAGCCCATGCTCACTGCTCCTAGCCTTCAATCAGTCAGAACGTCATTAAAGAATTATTCGCCTATGATTTCTTTCACGTCTTTCTAAAGTGATAAAACATTGTCCAATCAAGTTAAAGACATTTCACAGCATTCATAGCTGAGCAAAGTTTGCAATCTTTCTCAATTGACGGCTCAAAGTTTTTGTGCATCTTGCAGAGCAATCCTTTTGCGCGGATTGTTCTACAGATTTCGCAGAACTTTACGATGAACTCTTTGCGCGGTAGGTTTTTCTCGGCAATTGTGTTTGCCAGTCTTTTGACTAGTATTTTTACGTCCTGATCTCTTTCTAGGTTTATGGCTTTTCCGCGGATTTTTCTTGAATATAAGCTTATGGCGGGTTGGCTTACGCCTAATAGTTCTGCTGCTTCTGCTTGTTTCAAGTTGTGTTTAGTTACGAGTTGTTTGGCTATCATTGCTCTGACTGCTGGTAGTGCACATTTTACTGCGATTTCACAAGGGGCTAGTATTTGTGTTGCTTCCGTGTTATAGTGTGTAGAAAGGCGTAAATATACTTTATTACAATCGTAATAACGTTTAAGGATGGAACAGATGAACTGGCGAAATATATCCAAAATCGTTGAAGGAGTCTACTGGGTAGGCGCCAGAGATTGGAACCGAAGAATGTTCGACGCATTCATACCTCTGCCCAACGGAACAACCTACAATGCATATTTAATCATCGGCTCAAACAAGAAGGCACTGATTGACACCGTGAACCCTGGCTTTGAAAAGGAGCTGGAAGACAAGGTTGCGCAAGTGGTTAATCCAACTGATATTGACTACGTTATAATGAATCATGCTGAACCTGATCATGCAGGCTCAATTCCGTACATTATGGCATTGAACACGAAAGCAAAATTGGTCACCACGGCCAAGGGTGCAAAGATGGCTCAGATTTTCTACAAGGTTCCTGAGGAAAGAATAATCGCGGTTCGCGACGGAGAAACGCTTGATTTGGGCGGTAAAACGCTTCAGTTCATTGAGGCGCCGATGCTACACTGGCCTGAGACGATGTTTACGTATCTCAAGGAGAACAAAATCCTGTTTCCATGCGACTTTTTCGGCTCTCACGCTGCTAAAGGACTTTACGACGACGAGATCGAGGAACTGTTAGTCTTTGCTCAGCGTTATTACGGAGAGATAATGATGCCTTTCAGAGTCATGGGCCAGAAGGCTCTAGAGAAGATCAAAGATCTGCCGATTGACGTGATCGCTCCAAGCCACGGACCTATACACAGGAACCCGGCACGCATTCTCAATGTGTACAGAATTTGGTCCAATGGAGAGACCAAGCAGAAAGCTATAGTTGTATACGTGAGCATGTGGGGAAGCACCGAGAAGATGATCAAGCCAATCGTTGACACATTGACTTCTGAAGGCATCGAGGTTGCCCTTTACAACTTGACGGTCTCGGATATTGGCGATGTGGCGAAGGACTTGGTTGATTCCCGAGTCATTGTTCTAGGCGCGCCAACAGTGCTAGGTGGGGCTCACCCATTAGCTGTTTACGCTGCATATTTGGTGAAGGCTTTGAAGCCTCCAGCAAAGTTCGGAGCCGTCTTGAGTTCGTATGGTTGGGGCGGAGGAGCTATAAAAAACATTCAAGAAGTCCTCGGACCATCCAAACTTGAAATAGTTGGAGCTTTAGAGATAAATGGTCCACCTTCCGAGGAAGACATAAAGCAAATAGTTGATTTAGGCAAGACTATTGCCAACAAGATAAAGGAGTCGCCTTAATGAGCGAGATGCACGAAGACAAAAAGAGAATTCTGAAAGAGATTCTTAGACAGCTTCATTCCGGAGCTTCACCAGAAGAGCTCAAGGAGAAATTCAAGCATGTTCTGAAAGACACAAGTTCCGAGGACATAGCTAGAATTGAGCAGGAACTTGTCAAAGAAGGAATGCCCCGGGAACAGCTTCAGAAGCTATGCGACGTTCACTTAGCCGTGTTCGCTGAACAGGTTCAAGGACAGGAGATACATCTTGCGGCAGGGCATCCAATTAACATTCTGATGGAAGAGCACAGAATAATGCTGGAACGCGCAGACAGGTTGAAAGTTCTGGTTGGCATGATTGAGAAAGCGTGCGATGTGGTCTATGTTGGCGACGCGTTGAAAGAGCTTCAGGAAATTGCGAAAGATTTTGCTGATTCAGAGAAGCATTACCTGCGCGAAGAGAACGTTCTCTTTCCCACTTTGGAGAAGCATGGCGTAACAGAACCTCCCGCAGTAATGTGGATGGAACACAACCAGATAAGGGAAGTAAAGAAAAACCTTCAAAGCTTGGTTGAGAAATGGAATACAATACATTTCGACGAGTTCAAAGCGAAGCTGGCGGATGCTGCTGAACCCTTGTGCGAGATACTTCCCAGTCACTTTTTCAAGGAGAACAACATACTTTTTCCAACAGCGTTGAAAGTGATAACGGATTCTGAATGGATTGATGTTCGAAAGGAGTTCGACGAGATCGGTTATTGCTGTTTCACGCCTAAGACTCTCATAGAAGCAACTCAAGCCACCGTAGCCGAGAAGCCTAAGGCGGCAACCGAACAAGAAGGTACAGTGCAGTTTGAGACTGGCCGACTTACAAAAGAAGAGATTGAAGCTATTCTGGACACGGTTCCGCTGGACATTTCTTTTGTAGATGCTAATGATCAAGTCAAGTATTTCAACAAAGCTGAGAAGCGAATCTTCGTAAGAACTAAGGCTGTGCTTGGCAGGAAGGTGCAGATGTGCCATCCGCAGAAGAGCATTCACGTTGTTAACAAGATAGTTGAAGCGTTTAAAACTGGAAAGAAGGATGTGGCTGAGTTCTGGATGACTTTGGATAACCGATTTGTGCACATACGTTTCTTTGCAGTCAGAGATAAGAATCAAAGATACTTGGGAACTCTCGAAGTTGTTCAGGATGTGACAGATATAAGAAAGCTTGAAGGACAGCGAAAGTTACTGGATTGGGAGCAGTGACAAAGCTTTACTCTATTTAAGCTGCATTGTGATAACAGCACGCATTATCATGTGCCAAGCTCAAGTGCTGCTGTATTTTACAAGTTTCCTACATAAACCATAATACTTTCAGGACAATAATAGAATATGCGTGAGAGAAGTGAGAGTCAAAAAATCTGAGACAATAATTCTGGTCATGATTCTCGTTTGCGTCTTTGGCTTGGTATTTAGGGCTCAACTAGCGCGCTCCTCGATTAATGCGCAAACCGTGACACCATATGCAGTTGATGCTGATCCTCCCATAATCGAGATACCTAGTCAGCAGCCGCCAGTTGATATTGTTGCGCCGGGACAAGACGTGATTGTTTGGGTGAATGTGACTGATTCTGGAAGCGGTGTCAAGAACGTCACTTTGTCCTATACAACGAACAATGGAACAAGCCTGGAGACTCTTATAATGGTTCTTAACGAAACTGTAGGTTTCTACGAGACAACGATACCTGGCTAGCAGGCAGAAACCACCGTGCGATACACGATCACAGCCTTCGACAAAGAGGAAAACAGTGCAACCCTAAATCTGACATGTACATCCTGCACATACACAGTGCTCCCAGAATCGTTGCTAGTGGCCTATCTGCTGTTATTCATGGCAACGAGCGCATTTGCTGTTGTGTTGGCGAAAAAGAAAATGATGCTTCCAGGTTAGTCACCAATGCTTCTTTTCAACATTTGATTGATGACTAATTGTATCTGGTTGTGACTTTCTTTCATTTTTCAATGATAAGTAAATGTGCAACCCGATAAGTAAGCGAATCTGGCGGGAAGCCTCTAGTATGAAAGCGGCAATCTGGGCTGATGGCTTGAGTTCATAGGAAAGGTTTTTAGTTTAGTTGTCGTATGAAAGTCTGCAAACCGCTTAGAATACACTGTGAGGATGATATGAATGTCCGTATTTGCAGCGCCAGGCGCTTACGACCGTGCCATTACCGTTTTCTCTCCAGATGGACGGCTGTTTCAAGTAGAATATGCCATGGAACTTGTTAACCGTGGCGCCACGATTCTGGGAATAAGATGTGCTGAAGGAGTAGTTTTGGGTTCAGAGGAAAATGTTGAACCCCTTGAAGAAGCAGAGTTTTCTTGGAAGCTTTTCAAGGTAGACGAGCACATAGGCGCTGCTATAGTGGGTTTAAGTTCAGACGCTAGGATTCTGATAGATCAAGCACGAGTCTACGCACAGAGCAATAAGCTCACGTATGATGAGCCGATAGATGTCGAAGTGGTGACTAAGAGAATAAGTGACATAAAGCAGATGTACACGCAGCATGCAGGCGTGAGACCGTTTGGAGTTTCGATAATTTTCGCCGGAGTAGACAAGACAGGAGGCCGCATATTCTACACTCACCCAAGCGGAACCTATCGGGGTTACAAGGCCACAGCAATAGGAGGCGGAAGAGAAACTGTGCTCGGCATTCTTAAAGAAGAACATCGCGAAGACATGAGTCTAGACGACGTCACAAAGTTGGCTGTAAAGTGTCTGACTAAAGCACTTGAAGCAAGACAGTTACCGCTCAGAATAAAGATAGCCGTCATCCCTCTGGAAACAAAGAAGATGGAAATGCTAAGCGTCGAAAAAATCGAAGGCATCATAAAAGAGCTAGGCGTAGGGCAAGTGAAAGAGGGATGAGTGAAAAGTACACTGTTGCGCGGATAACGAAAGACAACGATCACTTCGAAATTCTCGTAAAACCCCAAAAAGCACTTGACTACCGAACAGGCAAAGTGGCAGGAGTAACCGAAGTCATAGTTTCTGAAACCATTTATTCAGACGCAAACAAGGGCACACGCGCTTCAGAAGAGAATTTGCGCAAAGCCTTCGGAACAACAGACTCGCTAAAGATCGCAGAGACAATATTGAAGACTGGAACAGTGCAGCTCACCACAGAGCAGCGCAGAAAGATGGTTGAAGAAAAACGGAAGCAAATCGTAGACTTTATATCTAGGCAAAGCGTGGACCCGAGAACCAATCTTCCTCATCCGCCGATGAGAATAGAGAATGCCATGGAGCAAATTCACTATCCGATTGATCCTTTTAAGCCCGTTGAGGAACAGGCAAGAGACATCGTTAAACTGTTGCGACCAATACTGCCGCTCAAGATGGAGCAAGTCTCAGTAGGCGTCACTATACCTGCCCAGTATTCGGCAAAGGGTTACGGAGCGATCAAAGGATTTGGAACGATAAAGCGTGAAGAATGGCGTGCAGACGGCTCATGGTCCGGTGTGCTCGAAATGCCCGCAGGGCTGTATGCACCTTTGTTGGAAAAGCTTGGTGAAGTAACAAAAGGAAGCGGAGAAGCAAAAATCATCTCGTAACAGGATGTTGTTAAGTGGTAGGTGAAGTATTATGCCAACATTTTATGAACCAAAACAGATTGTAACACCAGGAGACCTGCTCGCTGAAGGCGATTACCTGGCAGGAGAAAACACGTACGTTGAAAACAAAGTGATATACTCTTCAAGATTAGGACTCGTGGAGTATGATAACAAGAAAGTAAACGTCGTAGCTCTGAAGGGCTTCTACATTCCGCGTATTGGAGACCTCGTGATAGGAACAGTCACAGAAGTCGGATTCAACGGCTGGACAATAGACATAAATGCCCCGTACAAGGCTTTTCTGAGACCATCAGATGTCTTGAGCCGACCATTCAAACCACAGAAAGATGAGCTGTCTGAAGTTCTGAACGTCGGAGACTTGGTTGTCGCTAAAATAATCTCATACGACAGATCACACGACCCACAACTTACCGTGGCAGAGCCTGGGCTGGGAAAAGTCACACGCGGACAAATTTTGAAGATCACACCAACAAAAATCCCGCGAGTAATAGGCAAGAAGGGTTCAATGATCACAATGATAAAAGAGGAGACAGGATGCCAGATAATTTTGGGTCTTAACGGTGTCGTACTCATCACAGGAAAAACTCTTGAAGATGAGCAAGCCGCTTTGGTGGCCATTCGAAAAATTGAAGAGGAATCCCACACGAGCGGCCTAACAGATCGTATAACCCAGATGCTGAAGAAAAACAAACCAGCAGAGGAGGAAAACAAGAATGAATGAAAAACCCGAGAAACTAATCGATAAGAAAGGACTGAGACTTGACGGAAGAAAACCGGACGAGCTAAGACCCGTAAAACTTGAGGTTGGAGTAATACCGAACGCTGACGGTTCAGCGTACATTGAACAGGGAAAGAATAGGATACTTGCAGGCGTCTACGGTCCAAGAGAAGTGCATCCGAAGCACCTTGCTCTTCAAGATCGGGCGGTGCTGAAGTGCCGTTACCACATGGCACCCTTTTCTGTTCAAGAACGCAAGTCTCCAGCGCCTTCAAGAAGAGAAATAGAGATCTCAAAAGTGATCCGGGAGTCTCTCGAACCGTCCGTTTTCACGGAGTATTATCCGCGGACAATGATTGACGTGTTTATTGAAGTTCTGCAAGCGGATGGTGGAACAAGATGCGCCAGTATAACTGCTGCGTCACTCGCTTTGGCTGACGCTGGAATCCCGTTAAAAGACTTGGTTGTTGCCTGCGCGGCTGGAAAAGCAGATGACACGATTGTTCTGGACCTGATGGATGAAGAGGACAAGCTGGGCAAGGCAGACGTTCCAGTAGCATTAATGCCGAGTCTTAATGGAATAACGTTGCTTCAGATGGATGGCAAACTTACCCATGAAGAGTTCGAGACAGCCGTCAACATGGCCATTGAAGGATGCAAGAAGATCTACCTGATGCAGAAGGAAGCGTTAAAAGCCAAATACATGGGTATAAAGGAGGAGGCTGAAGAATAATGGCTAGCGTCGTAACCCGCATAAAACGGAAACAGATCGTGCAACTGCTTGAGAAAGGAAAACGCTTGGACGGTCGCGAACTGACAGATTACCGCGAACTCAAGATCGATCAAGGGATAATTGAACGCGCAGAAGGCTCAGCCAGAGTGCGCCTTGGAAAAACCGAAATCGTAGTTGGCACGAAGGTCGAGATGGGCGAGCCATTCTCGGACACGCCGAACGAAGGTGTCTTGACAGTGAACGCTGAGCTCGTGCCGCTGGCTTCACCCAAATTTGAAGCCGGACCGCCTGATGAAAACTCAATCGAGCTTGCGCGAGTTGTGGACAGAGGAATCCGCGAGTCAAAAGTCATTGACACGGAGAAGCTTTGCATTGAAAAGGGAAAGAAGGTTTTCGTCGTCTTTGTGGATGTTTACGTGCTGAACCATGATGGGAACTTGATTGATGCTTCGGCTTTGGCTGCTGTAGCGGCGTTGCTGAACACGAAAATGTCCAACTATGAAGTCGAAGACGGCGAGGTGAAACTGAAGTCAGGTTACACTCAGCTTCCGATAAAACAGCACCCAATAACTGTGACGTGCGCCAAAATCGGCGAAAAACTGGTTGTTGATCCCGGACTGGAGGAAGAGCAAGTGATGGACGCAAGATTGTCAATGGCGATTGATGACGACGGAGACATATGCGCTATTCAGAAAGGCGGCACAGGGTACTTCACGCCTGAACAGGTGATAGAAGTGTCCAAGCTGGCTAAAGATAAGGCTAAGGAGATGCGCAAGAAGCTGGACTGGTGAATTGGCCGTGGGAAGAACCAAGAAGGCTGGACCCGCAGGCGGATTGGGAGTACGCTACGGAGCAACAGTGAGAAAACGGTACATCAAAGTCATTGAGGAATTGAGGAAGCCTCACTCCTGCCCTCAATGTGGACTGCTACGAGTGAAACGCGAAAGCGTAGGCGTCTGGAAATGCAGAAAATGCAGCTACACATTCACGGGTGGAGCATACACGCCGACAACAAAACTGGGCATAATAGCAAAACGAGTTGCCAAAGGCGCCCCAACAGAAGAAGCATTGAAGACACCAGAAGAAACGCCTGCTGAAGAAGAAACAGCATAGCTTCAAAACAACCGCTCAACTTTCTCGAATATCTCATTCAAGTCTCCTTTTATTCTTTTTACTCAATGGCGAGATGTATATTGTGAAGGCGAAAGCTCTTGTGCGTCTCAAGTTTCCTTCCAAGAAACATTTAGATATAGTTTTCAAGGCTTTGCAGCCAGAAATCAAGAAACCTACAACCTTGCGTTCCAGGGAAACCTTGGAAAGAGAGGGAGATTTCTTGGTGCTAAAAGTTGAGGCAAATGACACAGTGGCTCTGCGGGCTGCATTGAACGCGTATTTGAGATGGATAAATTCCGTTGCTTGTGTCTTGGCAGTTGTAGAAACTTGACAGCGATCCTCCTTGAGTGGCTCTGTGCTATTCAGTTCCACGAACTCAGCCTCAAACGGTCGCTGTCCAAGCCTTGAGAACTCTATAGATGCCAAGGAGCAATCAGAAGAACTTGCTTCTGTTACAGTTTCTTCTCGTAGACTAGATCTGTTGAATCTGGTAGCTCAAATTCGAGTTTTTTGAATGCTGAAATTGTTCGTTTGTTGTTGGCAGCGAATACGTAGATTTTTCTGATCTTGTTTTTGTGGCAATGTGTCTTGAGAAACTTGAACGCCTCAACTATAGCCTTGCAATTTCCGTCAACATAGCTTGTCTGCAGAACTCTTCGGTGCCATTCACGTGCCGGCGCGTCGTCTATCAGAACTAATCCATCCACTTTTCCTTTTGCATTCTTATGGATTATCGCTTTCTTTTCCATGACAAGCCTTGCGAGGTCCTCTTTTTTCAGCGTGAAGTATTGATACAGAATCGTGTACAATCCGGCAGTTTCTCGGT